>UMAX01026992.1_pt1 | contig 77406 bp, 62 predicted proteins | sample 1963821 | NCBI WGS metagenome assembly UMAX01 (sample SAMEA4835927, study PRJEB28245) | human gut metagenome | biome: gut microbiome; material: fecal sample | place: Denmark | collected 2008 | reverse complement strand
AAAAGATGAAGATAGTTCTCCCAACTTACGCTGTTCCCAAGGATCAGTAAATCCTTTAAATCTTATTTTTGGTATATCTGCCATATTTTACACCTCCTCTAAGACTTTTATGAATTCTTCTACTGATTCTCTAGTTTCATCGCTATCAAAATTTAGGTCTTTTAACATACTTAACAGCATATTATTACCCTCTTTTATTTCTTTATCTGTATCTCTTATTCTCAGCGTAAGTGCTTTTAAATCAATCTCTGGTTCTTCTTCTGAAGTATCTACATATCGTGGTATATTCAAGTTATAATCATTTTTCACAATGTCTTCATAAGATGCAAGGTATGCTTCTTTCTCTACACTTTCTCTGTTATTATATAATTCAAGAACACGATCAATATGTTCTTCTTTCATAACATTCTGCTTTTTCTCTTTTTCATACAAATTTGATGCATCTATAAACAACACATCTCGTCCATCACGATGCTTTTTCAATACTACAATACATGTTGGAATTGAAGTATTATAAAACATATTTGATGGCAAGCCAATTACCGCATATATAGAACCATTTTTCAAAAGTGTTTCTCTTATTTTTCCTTCTGCTGCTCCTCTAAATAAAACTCCATGTGGTAAAACAATCGCCATTGTTCCTGTCTGTTTTAAATGATAAAATCCGTGTAATAAGAATGCATAATCTGCTTTTGATTTTGGTGCAAGCTTTCCACCATAATCCATAAATCTTTCATCTTGTTTAAATCCTTCTGCTGCAGACCATTTTGCAGAATACGGTGGATTCATTGTAACTACATCAAATTCTGTTTCTTCATCAGTTGGCCAGTCTGCATCTAATGTATCAGCATTTCTTAAGTGCTGATTTTCCGGCAAAACTCCATGCAAAAACATATTCATTCTTGCCAAATTATAAGTTGATGGCATAAGTTCCTGTCCATAGTATTTTATATAATCCGGTTCTTTTGCATAATTTTTGCAGCTCAGCATTAATGATCCTGAACCCATACAAGGGTCATATACCTGTAATCCTTTTTTATCTTCCTGTCCTGTCATTGCAATTCGACATAGTATCTGTGCCGGACCATGTGGAGTATAGAATTCCCCTGCCTTTTTTCCTGTTTCAGAAGCAAACTGTCCTATTAAGTATTCATATGCATTTCCTAGCACATCGCCTTCTGTATGTATTAAATCTGCACCATCTAACACTTTTATCACTTCTGCTATTGTTGCACTCTGTTTTTGGTCTCCGGTTCCAAGCCTGTTTGAATACAAATCAACATCTGCAAATAATCCATTAAATAATTCGTCTGATTCCTGAATTCTATTAAATGCTGACTGTAATTTTTCTCTGTTGAAAGAATTGTTTTTAGCATCTTTCAATATGCTTACATATGTCATATCAGGGTCCAATGTATAACGTAATGATTCTTTCAATTCTGCCAATAGTTCTTCGGCATCTTCACTATTCATTACATCCTCATAAACTTCCTGTGCTTCTTCTAAATCATCTGGTGTTTCATCGTTTAATAAATCATATACTTTTGATAAATATGAATCTGATAAATACTTATAAAATACCAATCCTAATAAATAAGTTTTGTATTCATTTGCATCCATCTTACCTCTTAATACATCTGCTCCGCTCCACAAAACCTGCAACAAATCTTTTCCTTCTGCCATTTTAGTCCTCCTATATTTTTAGTAAATCAAATAATTATTTATTCATTTTTATCACATTGTAAATATTTATTAATTATATTATAAGTGGCTATTTTATACAACTTTTGCATTGTTATATTTGCCTCCTTATTTATACATTATTTCATTATTTGTACTGTCATTTTCCATTTCAGCTACACAATAATTCTAATTCCAATAACTTCTTTAAAATTTAATTTCATCTACTGGTTTTACTAATTCACACAGAATTCCTCTTGGCATTTTGTAAAGCACTTTTCCAACTGCTGTGTCGCCAATTTTGTCATAAATTCGTCCTGCACTATATGACTCGCCAACGACTGTACTACAACTATTTGCCACATGCCCAACTTTTCCAATTCCCGGCATTTTTACAAGAATTGCTTCGTGGTCATATTTGTTGTCCGGTTCTTTCTCAAGAAACACTTCCATATCCTTTTCAAAAAATTCGTCACCTTCAAAAAATCCTGTTCCTGTAATTGTAAAATAAATCTTATCTGCCATCTTTTTTTCCTCCTTTATAGCTGCTATTTTTCCTTTTATGACTCCATTTTCTCACATTCACTGTCCCTTTTTCAGGACTCGATTCCGCTATTTTTTCGAAACTACGTTCTGTTTTTGCTTATTTATATAAAAAATAGAGCTTTTAGGTATAAAGCCCTATTTTTTATGAAACAATATTGTATAAATTTATGCGCTATATAAATTTTACTAATATGATTTTATAACTTAATATATACACTTTATATTTCCTCAGGTTTAAGATAATGCCCAGCTTCACACCTTATATAAAGTCCATACTTGCCCAATTTTGCTTCCATATAGCAATTATGTTGCGGACATTTCACATTGCCAATATTCATATAACGATTTATATCATCAGGTCGTAATAATTCTGTTTTTTTACACTCTTTACACCACAATATAGTCTTACCACTTTTTCCTTTTGACATTATTAACGGCTTTTTACACGTTGGACATTTCATATTCTGTTCTACATATGCTGAAAGTCCAGTTAGACCATTGGTATTTGCTTCCGTTGTTTCTGGTCTTGGCTCAAGAATTGATTTTCCACCTTTTGTTTTTTTATATTCCAAATCTGAAAGAGAATTAATCATTTCTGCTGTATGTTCGCCTTTTATTCTACATGCTATCTTACATACTGTGTTATATTCTCTACTTAAGTTGCTAAAGCTCCATTTTGCAAAAGGTGCACCGTACCAAGTAATATAATCATCAATCATAATAATTGGAAAAGTTGCATTATCCGTTCCCCAAGTATATTCTTTCCATTTTTCTGGAAGATTTGCATAATTATTACATTTAATTAATACCCTAATTCCTTTTATTTTTGCTTTCTTTATTTGTCTATATATTTCATCTTCATATTCTAAATCAAACGAACCTGTTGGTAATGAAACAACAATTTTACCTTTTGCGTTTAAAAGATCAGTTAGAAGTTTATTTATATATTGATTGCAATCAACATAAAACTTTGGTCCACCATCTACAGATAAATTATCAATCATCTTTTCTAATGTTCCATCCTTATGCTCAATAATATTACCATTATTTTTTAAATAACTTAGCAATTTATAAAATGTATGATTTGTCCCTTTAAAATTATTATCCCAAAATCTATAATCTGCTACAGTTACTAATTTTCCACGAGCTCTTGTAACTGCAACATTTATCAATCTTAATATCGAATTAAAATCTTTTCCCATAAGCCATCCCGGTTTCTTTGCTGGATAACTTTCAACAGCATCAAAATATATTACATCACTTTCAGAGCCTTGGAATTGATGCACTGTTGCACATCTAATATTTGTCTCATTTTCTTTTCTATAATCTAATATTAATGCTCTAATTAATCTTGTTTGAGCAGCATACGGTGTTATAACACTAACATTATTATCATTCTTTTCGGTTTTTATAGCTGCTGAAAACGAAATTATTGCACTTAAAATATTAAATCTTGAATTATCTGCATTTTTCGAAGCTGCACAATAACACCCTGTTAAATCTATCAAATTGATTGCTTGTCCCTTAAACAATTCTGATTCAACAATTTTTTCTCTACTTGTATAGGTAGATAGATGATTTTTAAGTAAATTATGATATATGTATTTATTTGCAAAATTAGCTATTCTAGGTTGCATTCTTCTTTGTTCATCAAGCATAACAAGCCATGGGTGGTAAAATATCTTTCCATTCTGATTTATCTTCAAAAATGAAAATAAATCCTCGCACAAAATCTTTTTTTCTCTCGATTGTGCTATTGGTGCCAATTGCATAAAATCACCTACACATATTAAATGTTCTTTGGCAAAAGTAGCTGCACAAACTACTTGAAGCACATACGCCATACTCACTTCATCAAACATTACCACATCATATTTCTTATCTTGAAAAGTTTTATCTACCATTATCTTTGAAATAGTTGTTGCCACTATAGAAGCTTCACTTACATATATTTGTTCTTGCTCCCTTATTTGTCCACGAATTTTTGTTATTTCTTTTCTAATTTCTATAATTCTTTGTGACCCTAAACCCTTTGTATGCTTAATGTTGTCATACTCTTCCTGTAAATTATCTAATTTTCCATTCATAACCGGACTCTTTGCAACAGTATAATAAAATGAATTAACATATGAATTTTTATTTAATTCTTCATCCCTCACATATCCATATCGCAGAACCTTTCCTTCTTTAAGAATATCCTCTTTTCCTTTTTTCCTTAACAGTTCATCAATTTTCTTTGCTACACCATCAACAGAAACATTACTATGTGAAACAATTAAAACAGACTTTCCTTCCTGTTGAAATTTAATAGCAATTTCTGACATAGTATGTGTTTTTCCTGTTCCCGGAGGTCCCCAAACAATGCAAATCGGTTCAGATATTGCCTTTTTAATTACCTCCTCTTGTCCTTTAGGTATATTATCTTCCGAATCAGTTGTTGACATAGATGGGCCTTCGTTAAATAATCTGGCTGCCATTTTACTTTTGTTTATACCAATTCCATATTGTATTCTTTTTTCTAATGCCTCTAATAATTTCCATGGTTCAACACTTATAACAGCACTTCCTATTCTATTTCCAATATTATTTTCTATTTGAATAATAATTTGGAAGTCCTCACACATAAGGACTGTCCCACTTGCTGTTTGTATTCCTATCTCTATTTTAATAGGTGAATCATCTGCTATATGAAGTTCTGCTTCTAAATCAAATATGTACGAATAAATACCTTTATCCTTAGATATTAATTTACCATTTGTAACCTTATACTTTCTTCCTCCCTCATGCATTAGAAAAAGTTTTTCTGTTCTCATAGCTCCCATGTACTTTTCTATACCTGGAACACTCATTGGTTTTATATCATTATTTGAATTCTTGTCGTTTTGTTCAAATTCAACTTTTTTATTTTCTAATTCATATACTTTTTTGTTTTCTTTTCTTATCGTGTCTATGTATATATTTTTTTCCTCTTCTGTCATGGAAAATTTAGAAACATCTAATAACATACATTTATCTTGCGCTATTATTTTAAAAGATACCTCTGTTCTTTCTCCTACATTAGAAAAAAACACTAATTTTAAAACTGAGTTATTAACAAATATTTTTCTCTTTTCATCCTCAAATTCACACCAATCATAGTGATATCTTTTTCCATTTTCATATACATGATAATTTATACTTATATGTGAAACATTTACTCTATCTGTAATAATAGCCTTATAGAATATTATCTTTTCTTTATTTCCAATTTGGCGTTCAAATTTGAAATCTACCCTAACTCGATTATTAGTAACTTCATATGTTGGCATATGTAACTTAAATGCAGCATCTATATAACTTGCTCTCATATTACCCCTCCCTACTATTTATCCGAACAATTTTATATCTTATTTTATCATATTATATTTATTTATAACCATACAAATTTAATATCCTGTAATGAGGAATTATTCAACCTGACAACAACTACATAATTCCATAGCCTCCTTTCTTTTTCCTTTTATGAATCCATTTTCTCATATTCACTGTCCCTTTTTCAGGACTCGATTTTGCTATTTTTTCGATTTAATTGCAATTTAAACTGCTAGTTTTTCCATGCTACTACTTTTGCAAACTAGCAGTTACCTTTGCAAAAGTGTATATTTTAAGTAGTCTTTGTTTGATCAGAAAGGAGGCTTTTATGCCAAAACAATTATCCTTATCTGAACGAATAATTATTGAACGTATGATTAGTAAAGACTACTCTTTTGCCTCTATTGGTAGAAATCTTGAACGTTCAGCTTCTACCATTTCTAGAGAAGTAATTAAATATCGATGCTTTGTTGATAGAATTTCTCTCCCTGGCGAGAATGATTATACTCACAAAAACTCTTGCCTAAAGAATTATATCTGCGATGATGTTGGAGTACATGGATGTTATGGATATCGTTGTAATCGATGTCCTGAAGATCGTATATGCACAAATATTTGCGCTTCTTATGAATCTTCTCAATGTCCTCTTTTAGATAAACCTCCTTATGTCTGCACTAATTGTTCTATGCTTAAACAATGTAAACGTAACAAGGCTTACTATACAGCTCACAGGGCTGATGCTGCTCATCACAAAAGCATTCGCAATGCTCATTCCGGTGTCAGAAAAACTCCATCTGAATTAAGAGCAATTGCTGATATAATTGAACCTCTTATTGCTAAAGGTCAATCTCTAAATCACATTTGTGCTACGCACTTAGATGAATTAGGTATATCAGAGAGAACTCTCTATAATTACATTGACCAGGGTGTTTTTAATGTTCGTAATATTGACCTTCCTAAAAAGGTTGTTTACAGGCAACGTAGGCCTAAAAAGGTTCTTACCAAGCTTGAATACCAATATAGACAAGGTCGCACCTATGAAGATTTCAAATCCTTCATGGAAGCAAACCCAGATCTACCTGTTGTAGAAATGGATACTGTAAAGGGTGGTCGTAATAAGGGAAAAGTATTTCTTACTATGATTTTTAGAAGGACAAGTTTTATGCTTATCTTTCTAATGAACGATGGAACTCAGGATAGTGTAATTCAGATTTTTGATTCCTTAACTGAGATTCTTGGAGTGTCTCTATTCAAGAGATTATTTCCTGTTATCTTGACCGATAACGGCGTTGAATTCAAAAATCCTCAAGCACTTGAACACACAAGAACAGGGCTTTCCAGAACTCGTGTATTCTTTTGTGCTTCTCAAGCTTCGTGGCAAAAAACACAGGTCGAAAACAACCATCGTTTAATACGAAGAATACTTCCTAAAGGTGTTAGTTTTTCACCCCTCACTGTTGCTGACGTAACGTTAATCTGTTGTCATATAAACAGTGTTCTTCGTGAAAATTTAGATAACAAAACACCTTTTCATTTAATGGACTCCAAAGACGGGAAAAAGTTATTGTCTTTGCTACAACTTTCACCTATTCCACCCGATGAAGTTACTTTGAGTCCAAAGCTACTTAAGCGTTAATTAACATTTTAATTGATCAAACAAAGACTCCCATATCTTTTAAAGAAGCGGGGTTGCAGTTATTTTATCAAAACTAATGTTATGCCGCTTATTAACTATGCACGAAAATATAGCAAAACAATAACTTTTTTATTATTATACACCATTTAAAGCTCAATTTTCACCCCATTTAAGGTTTAAAAAATTTGGTGTCAATATGTTCGTGCAGTTACTTTTTCATTTAAAGTTTTCTAAAAATTCTTATTATGTTTATTATATTAATACCAAAGCCAACTGATAGTAAGCATATACACTCCCACAGTTGGCTTTTATTTTATGATACCACATTTAGTGCCTTAACATTTTGATACAAATCATATAATTGCTTTATTGACATATCCAAAATTGGTTCAAACATAAATGAATTTATGTGAATATTTTCTGGCGTAATCATAGCAACCAATTCTAATGTATTCATTGCGTCATCATTAATGTATTGCTTATATGCTTGGATTAACCTTGCGCTTTGATTCTTCTTTGAATAAATATCATTCATAATATCGTTTCCGTTCGCAATATCAGCCAAAATTTTATCTTTCATATACAACTCGGCTTTTAATCTAATTGCCATTGAAAGAATAAGCTTATTCTCTATCTCTAGTTTTTCAACATCAACTATTTTATCCGCCTCTTCTATAATAACTTCATAAATTGATACATTTTCACGACCTACAGCAAATGTGACATTTTCATTTTTACACCAATATCGATTAAATACATCCTGAATTTGCTTTAATGTTATTGTTTGCGTATCAGCCTTATAATGCACAACACTCGTAAGTAATAAATAATCAGTATTATTGTCATCTTCTGTATATTCAATTAAATTACGAACAAATGGGATAGATGCAACCATAATATTATCACTATATTTTTTTATCAAACGTTCTTTATACTTAGAAAAAATATTCTTTGTATACTGGCCTTTTTCTAACTTGATTTCTCCATCACTCAAAAAAGCAATATACGAATTTCTTGGTTTGGTTATTCTTGAAGCTACAGCTCTATAAAAGTCAAAATTATGTGTGAGCAATAAAACTTTAAACAATTTATTCCCATCCATATCGATATATTTTGCTATGTCACTAATATACTCTATTATTGCATATTTATTTTTATAGTCAAATGACTCTGAAATATCATCTAATATAAGGATTCTCTCTTTTCCATTCTTTTTAGATACTAAAATTTGAAAAATCATATTCAAAATGTAATATGCTCTCTTTTCTCCCATACTAAGAATCTCAATCAGATTATCTTTTGTAATTTCTTTTTCTCCACGATTATCCGAAAAAATATATTTGAAACTAGGCAATTCCTCTTTTAAAATAACATCCTCTTGATTTGAAGGTTCTATACTAAACGGAACATAAAAGCGTTCTTTAAATAAATCTAAGGCTTTTTTCCAATCAGTAGTTTCACTTTTTGCTTCACTTCGTAGATTTTTCAAATCATCTTGTGCTTTTTCATAATCTTCTAATAATTCCCGAAGCTCCGATTCATATAATGCAAATGCTTTGATCCATACTTTTCTTTTAAAATTATCTATGTTTTCATATTCCCCAATAATATCTGGATGGTTTTGCAAAAAAACATTGAACGCTTGGGTGTCCTTATTCTTACTTATTGCTTTGTTAATTTTTTCAAACAAATTTTTAATTTCTTTTGTGTTAAGTACCTGTTCCTTTTCTTTCTTTACAAGATCATCTAATTCTTTTTGAGACTTAACAACAACACTACTACTTCCATCTTTTGCATTTAGTTTTACTTCATTTTTAGCAATAAAAAATCCATTATTTTCCAATACGTTACTTATATTTCCGTAATTATTGTGGTCTATTATTCCTCTTTGCATATATAAAGATTTATCAACCAATTCATTGTATTTCTTTTCGTACTCACCAATCAGCTCAGTGGTTTCTCCCGAAGTAATTAATGCATAGACTTTATCATTGAACAATGCATTATAGTCAAGTTCATCTTCTTTTAATGCACATTGCATTGATGAATCATGCAAAAGATTAAGTATTTCTTCTAAGCATTCATATTCGTCCTTTGGTAAAAAGTTCCAATCTTTTAACATCATAGCTCTTACATCAAAACCACTTCTTGAAGAATACTTCAATTTCTTCTTTACCTGTTCATATAAACTATTCTTCTTATCATCAATCGATTTATGAATTAACAAATATTTCTTACGCAATTCATTGTTTGCCATTAATAGCCCTTGATTTTCAAATGCATTTTCTTCAAATGGATTTATTACAATTATACTATCCCCAGATATTTGCATTCCCGTCTCATCAGTAATATTACATTTACTTTCAAGACCAAACACCTTCTCCTCAACAGGCTTACTATCACGAATAGCTTTAAATGTTTTAGCCAACGACGATTTCATAGTACCGTTTGGTGCATATATTACAGTCACATTATTATTCGAATAATCGAAAGTAGTATTCAATTTTTGAATGCCATAACAATTTTCAAGTTCTAATTTAAGTTTATCCATTTTGTCGTCCTCCTTTTATTTCATATATAAAAAATTTATTTATCGATTCCTATACTACTAACTTATAGCAATCAATCTCCTAAACCTTATCTATAAAATAATTATATCACTCAAACTCTATATTTAACAACTATGTTTATCTGCCTTCAATCTCCCCTAAATTGAAATTTTAAGTTCCACATGCCCTTTACTTTTACAAGTCAACTTTCATAGGTTCATTTCCTTTCCACTTTCTTATATCATATTGTTCTTTGCCATTTCCCCAATCAATTATGTTTAGTTCAATAGAAACACTTTTTCATTTTTTATAGTAGCAATGTGTCTAATTATTCTCATCAAAATTGCCTCTCCTGTAAAATCGAAAATAACTTGAAATAAAACTCAAAGCATTAACTTAAGTTCATAATAAATAAAACCGTCTTATAAATTTTATCTCGGCAAGGTTTTGTCCTCGACTAAATTCTTGACTATCCTTGACTAAAAAAAGTACATTTTTAGTCCTTAGTCAAGAGATACCACTCTGAATTTATTGCAATCCCACGCACACCAATAATTCCATTTTTCTTCATTTTTTGTAAAAGGTTTGATAATTTTCTTGATTTTTGTTGTTCAGTTAATACATCAGGTAAAGTGTCTTTCAGCACCGCCAAAAGATCTGCTTTCTTAGCTGGTCCAAGTTTTAATGTAGACACTATAAACTGCATAGACACTTCCTCATCTAATCCTTTTTGTCGTACATAATTAGCCTTTTCTCCAACAACCTTTGCCACCTTATATGAAACAAAAATATTTGGATATCTTCCCTCGACTAAATTCCTTGACTTAAGTTGACTAAAGTCTTCTTTGGAAATAGTCTTCTTTTTCTGAACCTGATCTAAAAGAAATACAGTTCTCAAATCCAAATCACCGTTAGCATGTAGCAATCTTGTATAATTAGAATCTAGCACTTTTCCATACACTGTTACAACAACTCTGTTAGGAGTATCTAAATCAAATGTTGGTAACGGGAAACATTTATCTTTCTGTATCTCATATATCATTGGGATTCCCATTGAATTAGTATCTATCATATACATATTCACCATAGCATTGCACAAGAATGCATTTCTGTAATATGGAGGTTTATATCCCGGCTCCAATGCCTGTTCTACTGTCTCCGGAATAAATGCACCTTCATTAATGAAAACTAGATGATCTTCATACTCTTCAACATTTATTTTCCCGCGCAATCTATAATCAGAATGAGCTATGCAATTGTTAATTATTTCCTTTACCAAATTAGGATTATATTGATCCACTTCTTCTGGGAACAACGTTGTCTGGTCTGCAATATATCTATATTTTTCATTTCTAATCTTGCCATATACTTTATCAACAGCCAACAACAAGGGCATATCAAAATGCTCATATGCCTTTACCGATTTATCAGCATTATACAACGTCCATGTAATTCTCGGAACAAAACCATCAAAATAGAAGCTTGATTCTTTTCTTCCAAGCAAAATTAATGCAGTTCTTGTCATCTGTCCTTTAAATGTAAGTCCAGCTTTATTAAGCACTTCTACGTCTGATAGCTTCTCTATTATATCTGGTGCTCCGGTTCTGTTTTCCTCCCGCCTCATAAACATTTTCCTAGCATATGCAATTGCTTCTGGATCCAAATCATCAATAGTTGCTTCCGATACAATTTCCTTTGACCAATCTCTTCCAACCTGACTCCTTATCAAATCAATCTTATTCATAGGCAGTGGCACTAAGGACTCATCTTCTCTTGCAAAAGAAGCTCCATGCCATGTAGTAACTATACCTGGAATTGCTGGTGGAATCTGAAATGCAATAACTCTCTTACCTTCCATTTCGATGCAGTATATATCATAAAAAGTGAGTTTTTCATTCGTTCCGTTAGTTATTTCTTTTTTCAGAGATTGAAGATTTCCATCTTTTCTATAATTAGTACCTTTAATCTGCTTATCATTTGTTATTCCAAAAATCAACCATGCTTCGTTAAGACCTCTTATATTTGCCTCATTCCCCAAAGCAGAAAAATATTTTCCAATATCATTAAATGAATAATTGCTCGTTGCCTCCTTAAACTCTACAATCTCACTTTCAAAATCCTCAATCATTTTATATATTTTCTTTTTCAATTCATTTTCTGTATATATCAATATCTATGCCTCCTATCTTTTATTGATTATAATATTCTGCCATAAATTGCATACCATTTCCTTCATTATTCTGAATATACTGTAATAGTTTCTTATCAAACCTATCATTCATATATTCAACAATTATTGAACATACCCAATATTGACTTCCCTCCTGTGGTTTCACACCCATTTCTAAAGCATCAAGATAATTTGACGAATGAAATTTAATGCTATCTATAACTGACAACAAACTCAAAAATATATCTGTAATATTTTGAATTGTCTCTATAAACTCTCTATCTTTATTTTCCTTCTTGTCCTGATATATATAATTATCCATTACAAATCTAATGCCATTTGCATGAACATAATTATTTAACTTTCTATCTTCTCTCAACCACTTATCTGTAAGAAAATTTTCAAAAATATATTTGACCCTTTCATTATTACTTACCAAATATGATTTGTATTTTGATGTATCAAAAAATTGTTTTCTGTCCTTCTCATTTTCCGAACTTTCTAACACATTATAAATCCATTTTTCCATAGCTAATTCTGCATCTGTTTTTCTTTCACCTGAAACCAATATAGCCACATCTAACTCTATCATTTTCATCATAGATTCCGAATTTATAGTGAATTTTTCTGTTTCTTTATCCGTTAAACCATGTTTGTTCTGTATAACATTCAATACAAATAAATATTGCATTAAATCATCTCTATACTTCCGTACTAAGGTATACGCATCCGAATAGGCATCTCTATGAAAACAAAAATCGATATTCTCAATAGTTTTACATATTGATGTCATTGTTTCACCCGACAGCATATAGGGTCCTTTTTTCCCATAAGACATATCTACAGACGAAAATGTTGAATCTGCTAAGCAAAAAAATATATCCCAGATATTTTCAATTTCTTTGGAATTAAACTTATAATTTGTGTCTCCTATCTCATCCATATATTCTCCTTTACATCCCTTTCAAAACAACCAAGCACTTCATTTATATTTTCCAAATATCTTCATTATAGCAATTTTCTTAATGATAGTTTATATCAAGAATCAGCATCAATGTTTTAAATATGCAACCTAAATCTTCTAATATTTAAACTACCATAATATTTTTGCAAGCTCAATAAACTTTTTTGTATTCATCAATATCTACAGTTTGATTATCAGTTAGCGTATACAGCGCTTTTTATGTGCAAAAAACTGGTCTAATATATGCATGTTTCTCTATTGCAATCATTTGAAATTATTTTTTCACTATTCATTTCAATTATTCTTGTATATTGTGTTATAGCGTCATAGTATTTCCTTCCAGTGCATTATTACATATTCCTCTTATCTAACTTCTAATGTATTTAATTTAAACCATATAACTCCTCATAATACCTATCATTTATATTATTTTCAATTTCTATTAATGGTAATTGTAACATTGATATTTGGTTGATAAGTAATCTGTTCTGTACTTGGTCCTCACCTGTATAACTAAATGCTCTATCATAATATCCATCATCACCATATATATATGCATTAAAAATCAAATCTAAAATATCGTCCTGATTATCCATCTCTAGTCTGTCAGTTTCAACTATACCATCATTATAAAAAATGGTTATCCCATTTATTTGATCAATAATATCCTCTTCCAACCACTTATTAACATTCATATAATTATGAATAATTTTTTTTAATTTTTTGGAAATTTTCTTTTCATCCTTTTCAAACAGATAATCTGATAGAGCTTCATATACCACTAATGGAATTTCTCCTTCATCCAAAACGCAATTCTTATCTATCTGCGATGGTAGCCCACAAGCCTCATCCAATAAAACTATTCTCTTAATATTCTCCATGTTGAGAAATAGCAACTTATTGTTCATGCATGGAACTACCATAAATTTATTATTTATGTTTACATCAATATCTAATTTGGCTCTTTCAGTTATTGTAAACCATTGATATTTATCTGAATTAACGGGCAAAATTCCTATATTTCCCCAAAAACTACTGATTTCTGTATCTCTATTCTCCTTATCTATAAATATTCCCCATTCTGCAATTTGAGGTGGAAAAAAATTCTCTCCTTGAATTACATTGACACTTGTACTCAAACTTATTGCGATATCTCTCATCTCTGCCAAAGTTCCTTCTTTGCCTGCCTCTATATCGTCTAATCTACTTTCGCTAATGCCTGTAATATTAGATATTTCTTTTTTTGATTTTTTCATTATTTCACGAATGATTCTTGTATTATTTATCTTTTCAGATTCCATTAACATATCCTGTGTTATATGCAAAGTTTCTGTTATTTTATTTAGATGTTTCTCATAATTCGAGATATTTGTAACCATGCCTGACAACATTTTGTCAATAGTAGGTCTTGATACTCCTGTCTTTCTACACAATTCTGCTTTAGTAATATTATTTTTTTTCATTAATATTTCTAGTTTTGCTCCAACATTACTTTGCATATCATATAAAGTTTGAATATTACTCATATTAATTTCCGCTCCTTGTATTCATTATTCATATTTAAATGCTAACACATCCGTTATTATTTGTAAAGTTATTTTCATTTTTTACTCTTATTTATTTACATTCATTTTTTATTTTGTATTTTTGTCTTTGATTTTACTTTATATTTTTTAAATATTTCTTTATTATACACACAATTTCAACGCCGATTCATTCGCTTCGCTTCTTGCTCATGAGTGGCTGTCGCCACTTACGCAAAAAATAAAAGCCAACTGTTAGTGAGCATATATGCTCCTACAGTTTCTCTACGCCATGCTCAGCTCAATTCCGCTTTGCTTCATCTCACTGACGGCTAGTGCCGTATAAGACCGAAAAAAGGAAAGTTTCCGAGTACATAAATGTCCTCTTTAACTTTCCTTTTTTCAGCCTTGCATGGCTTGTAGCTTATTCAAACTCGGCTTGTATTAAGTTTAACTTAAACATATTTGTTTAGGTTTCGTGTGCTTTTATCTGTTAATTTACCTATATTATATTATTTGTATTATCCTTCTGATTTCGTGTTGCCATAGTGTTGCCACGAGGATATTATAACATAAGTTATCTCTTATTTCATTAAGTTATTTTTATTATCTTCAATTTGGTTTATTTTTTGCCACTAATCAATATACTTTCTTACTTTCTCTATCTTCTCTTGTTTTACAACGTACAGAAATTCTTGCAAAATTTTTTTAATTTTTTACACTTCAGATAAAAAATTAAGAGATACTCTCGAAGGTAAATGCTTCAAAATAATTTGAACCTCTCCTAATATTTATGATATTATAAATTGCAAATGTATAGAATTTACATACGAAAAATACAAGAGAAACGCCTAAAATAGGCAAGATGCTACTATGAGTTGCGCAAATTCCAACTTTAAATGGTTGAGGATTTTCATTTTTTCACTAAAATTTGTAACTGTACATTTACTCATATCAAAATTTATAGATTGCGAGATAGGGGGTGCTCACTTTTTAAGCAATTTGGTAGTTTGAGTTATTGTGCTATACAAAAAACAAGAAGGAGAGGAGATATAAATAATGACGTTTTCTAGTAAATTGCAAAAATTAAGAAAGGATAATAACTTGTCGCAAGAGCAACTAGCTTCTGAGTTATGTGTATCCAGACAAGCCATCTCAAAATGGGAACTGGGAACCCTACCGGATATTAATAATTTAGTAAAGATAAGCAATTTTTTTGATTGCTCTTTAGATTATCTTATGAATGATGATAAGGAAGACCAATTTGAGGAGGAGTTTAGCAACGAACACAATAAGATTGCAAATAATAAAAATGTAGGCACAAAATCCACTGCAATCAAAAGGCATCTCAAATTCATATTGCCTGGATTTGGAATGACTATTTCGATTATTTTCCTTATACTAATAAAATTAATATCAACATTTTTTCCAACTCCCATTGCCAGACAGGCAGAATCTGGAACCTGGTATACAGGTTTTATAGGGTTCATCGATTATTATAATTTGTATGGAATTGTTAATATAGCATTGCTTTTGTTTATGTTATCATTTACATTTTTTTCTTTTTTTATTGTTAAAAAGAAAAATAAATCCAAGAAAAATATCTTATTAACCTTAATTGGATATGCAATGATTATGATATTTTGCATAAAATCATTATATGAAATAAATACAAAACCTTTTGTTTCACTGAATTTTTTAGAAATCGTTATATCAATTATTTATATCGCGTGTGCAATACTTTTATTCTCTCGGGAAATTAAAGATTGATAACAAATAACAGTAGGTAAAACACTATGAAGAAATTATTAAGCTTAATTACAATTTGTATGATTACTACATTATGTATTTCTATTAATTCATCCGCAGCTACACTTGGAGATAATTTGACTTATGACAAAGTTAGCAATGCTGAAATAGCTACAAAAACAAATCAATTTTCCCAGGAAGGAACTATACATATTACAAATAAGCAGGAAATAAAAGAATACCAAGAATCAATGGGACTGAAATACGATCCAGATGTAATAGAAATATACAGACATATTGATGTTCCTAACGAAAATGCTATGATACAAGCATTATATTTTGGTGATGATTATTGTATAAGAAACAAAAAAGTAACTAGAAAAACAGATAAAAGTAATGTCTTAAGAAAATATAAAAGACCTGCTGGAAAAGTAAAAATTTCAGAAAGTGTTAGCATAAGTAACACATTTTCTGCATCTGGTGGAGTTACATCAAAAATATTAAACGCACAGTTGGGATACAACGTTACCAAAACAAATAAATTTAGTATAAGTTGGAGTAATACTTACAAATATCCTGTAACAATAACAATATACCCTATTTACTCTATTACAACTGGAGAAGTATGGGAAAAAGATTTATTTTTTGATGACCACGTAGGAAATTTCACTGCTAAAAAAGCAATCGGAGACGATATTGTCGTTAAGCAACGAAAAACAAAAAAATAAATCTTTATACTTAACTAACTTAAGAATCGATCATATTACAATATGATTGATTCTTTTTAGTACATAGTATTGGTTATACTAATTTTTGTGTCTGATATCTAACTATATATTTTTATACTATCACATACGTTACCTGCTTCTAACATTTCTCTTATAATTTTTCTCACCCATTTCAACTACCTTATTGTAATCCTCCTTCTTCAGGAATTTCTTAAAATATCCAAGTTTTTTCCTGTCATCATACAGTCCGTCAATCTCTTTTTCCTGCTCATCAATGCTTTCTCTTAGCCTGCTATTTTGTTTCCTTAGCATTTCATTTACTTCAAGCTGTTCATTATATTTTTCTGTCAGTTCCTTAAGTTGTGCAAAACATCCCTTTGCAAATTTAACCACATTTTTAAATGCATCATACATCTTATCTATAAATGGAATTACAATCTTTTCCCGATAATTCTTGGCAGACATGATTCCCTTTGGATTGTCCGGTCCTTTTCTAACCATGGTTTCAAGTTTTTTCACATTTTTTCCTAAGTCAGCCACATTTTCAACTATTTTTAATTCCTCATACATGTCTGCTAATTCTTTTTCAGCCGCTATCTGCTTAATCATCGTTTCCTTAAGTTCCTGTTTTGATTCAGCATTTTCCCTGGCTAACTGATTTGCTTTTTTTGTTTCTGCCAGAGTTTTATATTCTGCAACTTTTAAATCATTATTTCTGCCTTTTTCTTTTTCTTTCAGGAACTCTCCAATCCATGTGAATGACCTGCCCTCTGCGTATTCTCTTATTCTGCCCTGCAATACTTTTTCAAGAAATTCCTTTGTGCATACTTTTCTCTTTGATACCTGCCTTGACATTCCCTTTTTAAATCCGTCAGCTACGGGAACTGCCACCACGTGCATGTGTGGGCTTGCCTCATCATAATGTATCACTGCATTTGCCACAACAAGATTTGGTGCTTCCTTCTGTAACATATTAAGCATTTCCTTAAATGCCACATCCATCCTTCTTCGCTTGTCAGGATTCTTATCCCAGAACTCCTTGTCTCCTATCTGAAAAATAAGTTCCACTGCCATGTCCTTGTTTGACTTTGCTGTCTTTTCAAAATAATCATCAATCTTTCTGTCATCCCTTGTCTGCTTTTTGTTATATTCCCTGACTGCTTCGTCAAACTGTTCCTTATATACTTTTTTTACATCCTGCACTAATTTATCCGTACCCCATAAAATTACAATGTTCTCCTTATCGTATTCCAAGGAGCGGTACTTTCGTAAATTGTGCTTTGCAACACCTGAGAGTTTCGCCTTGCTGTTAATGGCACTGTTCTTCTGACTCAGGTGTGCTGAATATGATAATCCTGCCATAATCTCACTCCTTTTTTTCTTTTATTGTTTTGATACGTGCGGTGACACCTGCACGTTGTTAGTCTTTAGTAGTCTGCCCGAGGCTGTTGAAAACGGGTGGTTCTTATCAATTTGGCTCTGCCATAATTGATAACCCCCTAGCAGTTCTGTCATAGACACAACTGCGGGGGCTCTGCCGAGGGCTTATATAGCTGCTATCAATGCTTTGCTCATAACCTATCAAATGGCATTTAGTGGTTGCTGTAATTGTAATGGCAGCTACATTATGTTTAACCTCGGGACTCCGGGTCCCGAGGTTCTTAGTGACATGATGTCACTAACTTTTAACTGTAACCAATCCTTTTTGGTTCTCCCTGATTATTCTTTAACCTGCAAGTGTCACTTGCAGGTATTAATATTATCAACAAGAAACCTATTTATGTTGCAAGCTGTTACTACCATCTAAAGTCCCGGTGCATTCCAACGGTGTCAAGATATTTCTGTCTGTACTCTTCCCTCTCTTCTTTTGTGGGTGCCATTTTACTTTTTGTGTAATCCTCGTGCCTTGACATCTTGCTTAGTTTTTCTTCCAATTCAGAAATTATAAGATTATTAATTTCTTCATTATCTTTCATGTCTAATACATGATACTTAATCAAAGCCATCATTAATTCATTGCTTATCATTCTGTTTTTGCTCATTTTCAAACCTCTCTATTCTTTAATCAATCTTGTTCCGTGTCGATGCGTGACGGTTGTGACGATGATTTACGTACCATAAAACATCGTCACCATCGACACCATCGTCACGCTTTACTCTTTTTCATATTCCAATGTTATGATTCTGCCATCGTGACAACGCTTATTGTCATACCTGATGCCATAATCCTCATACAGCCTTCCTGCCTTAATGTTTAACTGTCTGGTCAGCTGATTCGGAACTAAATTAATCTCCTGTATCTTATCCATCAGTTCACTTGCCGTTCCTTGAAAACATCCAGCTTCCATCAGATATGTATTAACAGCAGAAAGTACTTTATCTTCCGGCTCTTTCCACAGCTCTGTTTCAGCCTTTTCAAATTTCCACAAACACAACTTTGGGTCAAACTTAAGATAAAGTTTCTGGTCCTGTTGGTCTCTTCCTGTTATGTCAACGGTAGCCTTTAGGTCAGTTCTTTTTTCCTTCTGCATGATGAAAGCTCCGTCAGCTGCACCAAGCAGTCCGTTTGTTCCCGATATCATTTCAAAGGCATCTGATGAATCCATCTTTCTTGTGTGATGAACCACCAGAATGCAAATGTTATGTTCATCAGCAAAGTGTTTTAGCTTTGTAATGATGTCATAATCGTTTGCGTAACTGAATTTGTCTCCACTTATTTCCTTGATTTTCTGAAGTGTGTCAATTATTACAAGTCTTGTATCAGCATGCGCCACAAGAAACTCTTTAAGCTGTTCTTCCAGACCTTCATTGAGATTTTTGGAACGTGTGGCGAAGTAAAAATGCTCTGCCACATCAATTCCAAACATTCTTGAAAGTCTCTGTTGAAGTCTTGCATAATCATCTTCCAATGCCAGATACAGCACTGTTCCCTGATTGGTCTTATGCCCCCAAAGGTCAATTCCTGCACTTACACAGAAACCTATTTCAGCCATTAAGAACGACTTTCCAACCTTTGGTGCACCGACAAACAGATACACTCCGTTGTAAATCAGATCCTCAACCAAGGGTTTCTTAATCGGATATACCGTGTCATAAAGTTCTTCCATTGATACTGTTTCCAGATTTTCACCCACCGGGGTACCGGTGGATTGCAAATTGCGGACACAATTATTATCTGTTATACTATTACTGTGTTTGGTAACACTTGGTGACTGCCCGTTATCTGCTCCAACAGATACGTTAAGGGCAGTCACTGTTGTTTTATTATTCATTATTCTTATCCTCCTTCATTCCGTTCATGGTAATACCGATTAGTTCAATTACCTCTAACAAAACATCATCAACCTCACCTGCACTTGTAATTCTTTTTAACTCCTCGTACACGTCATTAAGTCTGTTTTTTAAGGCAATGTAAACCTTTGGATTTCCATTTACCACAATTTCCTTTTCACACAGCCTGCGGATAATGTATTCCTGCTTTGTCAGTCCTGACAGGGCAACCCTGTCATCAATGATTCTTGCCTCTTCCTCAGAAACCCTGAAGGCTACTATCTTCTTTCTCCAACGACCGTGACTGTCCAATGATTTTTCCATTATTCCTAACTCCTTTCCTCTTCAAGTTTTCTTGCCATTTCATCCTGCTTGTTTGGATACATGTGGGCATATTTGTAAGTAATGCTGATTGCTTCATGCCCTACCCTTTCAGCTATGTCAAGTGCTGAAAATCCTCTGTCCATAAGCAGTGAAATGTGTGAATGTCTAAGGGCGTGTATGTTGATTCTCTTAATTCCTGCCTTCTTGGAGCCTCTTGTGATTTCGTGTCCAAGATACCCTTTTGACTTAAAGAAAAGTCTCTGGTCAGGCTTCAGGTCATAAAAGCATTTCATGTAATCCTTAATCTCATCTGCCAGAAACTGTGGAATCTTCACCACCCTGTTACTCTTTTTTGTCTTTGGAGAAGTAATAATTTCACGTCCCTTTACCTTCTGATAATTCTTGTTAATTCTCATTGTGTTATTTTCAAAATCAAAGTCTGCCGGAGTAAGTGCCAGTAGTTCTCCTTCCCTGACACCTGTCCAATACAATACTTCAAATGCATAAAACGATAATGGCTTGTCCATGACTGCTTCCGAAAACTTCAGGTATTCTTCCTTTGTCCAGATTTCCACTTCCTTTTCAACGTCATTTTTCATTGTTCCAACTATTGCTGCAGGATTTGTGGATAGCCCATAATATCTTTTTGCAAAATTAAATATTGCGCTAAGCTGTGCGTGAATTGTTCTTAAGTAACCTGATGAATAAGACTCTCCCTTTTCATTCCTGTAATTAAGCAGTTCATTCTGCCACTCCATTACATCCTTTGGTTTAATCTCATCCATTCTTCTGTCCTTAAAGTAAGGAAGGATTTTATCTCTTACCACATATGATTTTGTCTCAAAGGTGGTTTCCTTTACCCTTGCCTTCTTGTCTCTTTCGTAGATTTCATAAAAACTTCCAAATGTCATGTTCAATTGTCCGTTTTCGGCTTTCTTCTTATTTTCAAGCCAAAACTCCGCTTCTCTTTTTGTGTTGAAGCCTCTTTTCTGTGTCTGTCTTCTTTTTCCGGTAAAGTCCGTATAGCGATAAACAGCTCTCCACTTTTTCTTATTATTTGCCATGTAAGAATAAACGCTCATGTTCATCACCTTCCTTTAATAAATATTTTCTAATCACCGCTGTACATTACTTTTTTTCTGAAATAAGAAGTACAGACACGTCCTGCTACCGTGATGATGCCTTTTTCTTCCAGTTCCTTATTAAGCTGTCTTACAATCTTGTAAGCCTTGGACTTTGAAACAGAAAGTTCTTCTGCAACATCGTCGACTGTCATAAAGTTCTTTTCCATGATTTTTTCCTCCTTCATTATATTTCTTAAACATATTTGTTTAAGATAATGTGCATTATATTAAACTTTTTAGTTTAAGTCAATAGAAAAATTAACTTTTTTTGTTTAAGTTTTTCTTGATATACATTTTTACCTATGTTATACTGACATTAGCGAATTTGTTTAAGTTATCCCGCATTGGGAATTTTTATGTTAAATTGGAGGTTTGTTATGGCAATTGGTGAAAGAATTAGAACTTTTCGCAAGCGTAAAGGTTTAACTCAAAAGGAATTGGGAGTTCAGTTAGGTTTTAAGGAAAGTACTGCTGATATCCGCATGGCTCAATATGAAGCAGAGAAACGTGTTCCCAAGGATGATTTGATTGAAACTCTTTCTTCCATTTTGGAAGTTTCTCCTGCGGCCATTAATGTTCCTGACATTGATACTCATGTGGGAATTATGCAGCTTCTGTTCACTCTTGAAGATATTTATGGTATATCCGTCAGACAGGAAGGAAGTCATGTTACCCTTGATTTAGGTGCCATCCACGACGCTTTAGGTCATGAGGCAAAGTCCTGGGCAAAGATGAAGTCCAAGCTTGATACCGGAGAAATCTCCAAGGAAGAATACGATAATTGGAGATACAACTATCCGGCTAATACTCACGGATATCATAAACTAATTGATTTATAAAAGAGCATAAAAAAACCTTACTGACTCCTCAAAATCAGTAAGGTTTTTTCATTTATACATATGGGTAAATTGTTTTAGTGTTGCCATATCGTTGCCACGATATAATCACTACCTCTCACAACGCCCATAAATAAAGGCATTGTGGGATTTTTGTGTCTATTCAAACTCTATCGTTCCAGGTGGCTTACTGGTCAAATCGTACATTACTCGATTGACCCCCTTCACCTCATTTATTATTCTGTTCATTACCTTATTAAGCACCTCATACGGTATTTCAGCTGACTCTGCCGTCATGAAATCAATTGTTTTTACGGCTCTGAGGGCTATTGCGTAGTCATATGTTCTCTCGTCCCCCATTACACCTACTGAACGCATATTTGTCAGTGCTGCAAAATACTGATTGATTTCTTTATCAAGCCCTGCTTTCGCAATTTCTTCTCTGTAAATTGCATCTGCATCCTGAACTATTTTCACCTTTTCAGCTGTTACTTCGCCTATTATTCTGATACCAAGTCCAGGTCCAGGGAATGGCTGACGGAATACCAGATATTCCGGAATACCCAGCTCCAGACCTGCCTTACGGACTTCATCTTTGAACAGGTCACGAAGCGGCTCAATTATTTCCTTAAAATCAACATAGTCAGGTAATCCACCTACATTATGATGTGACTTAATTACCGCTGACTCGCCACCCAGACCACTTTCAACTACATCAGGATAAATCGTTCCCTGAACCAGATAGTCCACGGCTCCGATTTTTTTGGCTTCCTCTTCAAACACACGGATAAACTCTTCACCTATTATTTTACGTTTTGCCTCAGGTTCTTCCACACCTGCCAACTTTTTATAATATCTCTCCTGGGCATTTACACGGATAAAATTCAAATCATATGGACCATCAGGTCCAAATACTGCCTCAACCTCATCACCCTCATTTTTTCTCAAAAGGCCATGGTCAACAAATACACATGTCAGCTGTTTTCCAATCGCCTTCGCCAAAAGCACTGCTGCCACTGATGAATCAACACCACCTGATAAGGCACAAAGAACCTTACCGTCGCCTACCTTTTCACGAATGGCCTTAATGGAATTTTCCACGAAAGAATCCATCTTCCAGTCCCCTGCGCAACCACATACGTTAATTACATAGTTACTGAGAATTTCCTTACCACGCACTGTGTGAAGCACTTCCGGGTGGAACTGTATTGCGTAAAGCTTCTTTTCCGGACATTCAGCTACAGCCACAGGACAATTCTTTGTATAACCTGTAATTTTAAATCCAGGTGCAACCTTTGAAATATAGTCGAAATGACTCATCCAGCAAACTGTATCTTCCTCAATTTCCTCAAACAATTTAGATGTTGTATCTACATGAACTTCCGTCTTGCCATATTCACGAACAGGAGCTTTTTCAACCTTACCACCTAAAATATGTTGCATAAGCTGCGCTCCATAGCAAAGTCCAAGAACCGGAATACCTAATTCAAACAGGTCTTTTGTATATGTTGGTGCACCTTCTTCATAACAGCTGTTTGGTCCACCTGTCAAGATAATTCCCTTAGGATTCATAGACTTAATCTTTTCAATATCTGTTTTATATGAATAGATTTCGCAATATACGTTGCATTCACGGACACGACGTGCAACCAGCTGATTGTACTGTCCGCCAAAATCTATTACAATAACTAACTCTCTTTTCATTTTGCCTCCTCTATCATAAGAATATTGCCCAAGTAAAGCACTTCTTGTTATTTTACTTCATTTTCCCTAAATGTACAAGAAAGTTCTGCTATATTAAAGACATTTCCCTATGTAAAATATCTCATTCTACAGCAAAACTTTCTTACAAACTTTATTTTTTTATTTTCATGGTCTTTTTAATTCCTGTTTTCTTTCCCAAAAGCTTTTTCCGTTCTTCTCCGTTGTTTCCTCCTTCGTAAATAATTAATTATTTGTTTTTCTCTAACATCATTTTGACGTACTTTCCGGTATAACTCGTCTTATGTTCAGCTACCTTTTCCGGTGTTCCTGCCACAACAACAGTACCTCCCCGGTCTCCTCCGTCCGGTCCCATATCTATAATATAATCTGCCGCCTTAATAACGTCAAGGTTGTGTTCAATAACTATTACAGTATTCCCCTCATCAGTAAGACGTTGGAGAATTTCCACTAATTTATGAACATCTGCAAAATGAAGTCCCGTAGTTGGTTCGTCCAAAACATATATGGTTTTTCCTGTGCTTCTTCTGCTAAGCTCCGTAGCTAACTTAATACGCTGCGCCTCTCCACCGGAAAGCTGGGTTGAAGGCTGTCCTAACTTAATATAGCCCAAACCAACATCATAAAGAGTTTTTACCTTATTATATACTCTTGGAACATTTTTGAAGAAATCCATTGCCTCTTCCACTGTCATTTCCAACACATCATATATATTTTTGCCCTTATACTTAACTTCCAAAGTTTCTCTATTATATCGCTTTCCGCCACATACCTCACATGGGACGTACACATCCGGAAGGAAATGCATCTCAACCTTCAGGATTCCATCACCGGAACAGGCTTCACATCGTCCACCTTTTACATTAAAACTAAAACGTCCCTTCTTATATCCCCGCTCTTTTGCATCCACCGTTGCTGCAAATAAATCCCTTATCATATCAAACATTCCTGTGTAAGTAGCCGGATTTGAACGGGGTGTTCTGCCAATAGGTGACTGGTCTATATTAATAACCTTATCCAACTGTTCAATTCCTTCAATACCCTTGCATTTTCCCGGAATAATCCTTGCCCTGTTGAGTTTTCGTGCCAGGCTCTTATACAAAATCTCATTAACCAAAGAACTTTTTCCTGAGCCGGAAACTCCTGTTACACAGGTAAAAACTCCCAAAGGAAACTTAACATCAATATTTTTAAGGTTATTTTCTTTTGCACCTACTACTTTAATAAAACCTGTAGGCTTTCTTCTTGTTTCAGGCACCGGTACCTGCAATTTTCCACTAAGATATTTGCCTGTAATGGAATCTTTATTTTTCATTATTTCTTTAGCTGTACCTGCTGCCACAACTTCGCCACCGTGTTCACCGGCTCCCGGTCCGATATCAACCACATAGTCTGCCGCTAACATTGTATCTTCATCATGTTCAACCACTATTAAAGTATTTCCCAAATCTCTCAAATGCTTAAGGGTTGCCAACAGCTTTTCATTGTCATTCTGGTGCAAACCAATACTAGGTTCATCCATAATATAAGCCACACCAACCAGACCGGAGCCAATCTGGGTTGCCAGTCTTATTCGCTGTGCCTCTCCACCGGAAAGGGTTCCGGTAGCCCTTGACAAACTTAAATAATCCAGACCTACATCTATTAAAAACTGAAGTCTGCCCTTTATTTCCTTTAATATTTCCTTACCTATTGCCAGTTGCGCTGAAGTAAGCTGTACCTCATCCAGAAAAGCCCTTAAATCCCTGACAGGCATTTCCGTCATTTCGTAAATATTCTTATCTCCAATGGTTACAGCCAGCGACTCAGGTTTAAGCCTCTGTCCATGACAGGTTCCACAAGGAGTAATTCTCATATATGTTTCATATTCTGCCTTACTGGATTCCGCTCCTGTTTCACGATATCTTCTCTCTACATTTCTAATTAAACCCTCAAAGGCAATATCATATGTTCCTATTCCCCTTTGACCCTTATAATGAACCGGCACCTTCTCTCCGTTGGTTCCATTAATAAGAATATCCTGAATATTTTTAGGATATTCTTCAAAAGGAGTATCAAGGTCAAAGTCATACCTCTTACACAAAGCCTGCAAAATAGCATTGGTAAAACTCTTTGGATCATTGGCACTTTGCCATCCCAAAACAACTATTGCCCCCTGATTTATACTTAAACTTTTATCAGGAATCATTAAATCCACGTCAAATTCCATTTTGTAACCTAATCCAAAACAATCAGGACAGGCTCCGAAAGGATTATTAAAGGAAAAACTTCTTGGCTGAATTTCGTCAATGCTGATTCCACAATCAGGGCAGGCAAAATTCTGGCTAAATGTAACGGTTTCGCCACCTATTACATCAACCTCCATTAATCCATTTCCCAGCTTCAGGGCATTTTCAATGGAATCCGTAAGTCTTTTTTCTATTCCCTCTCTGATACTTAATCTGTCAATTACGATTTCTATGCTATGCTTAATGTTTTTATCCAGTTTTATTTCCTCTGACAACTCATACATATTACCATCTACACGGACTCTTACATAGCCGCTTTTTTTTGCACTTTCAAATACCTTTTCGTGTCTGCCTTTTTTTCCTCTTACTATAGGTGCCAATATCTGAAATTTAGTTCTTTCAGGCAATTCTAAAACCTTATCCACCATTTCATCTATTGTCTGCTTCTTGATTTCCTTGCCACACTTTGGACAATGAGGTAAGCCTGCTCTGGCATACAAAAGTCGCATATAGTCGTATATTTCTGTTACTGTACCCACTGTTGAACGGGGATTTCTGTTAGTGGATTTCTGGTCAATGGAAATGGCCGGTGGCAATCCCTCAATGCTCTCCACCTGGGGTTTTTCCATTTGTCCTAAAAACTGTCTGGCATAGGAAGACAATGACTCCATATACCTTCTCTGTCCCTCTGCATAAATAGTATCAAATGCCAAAGATGATTTACCGGAACCGCTTAATCCTGTAATAACCGTAAATTCATCCCTTGGTATGTCAATATCTATATTCTTCAAGTTATGCTCGCAAGCACCTTTAATTCGTATATATTTTTTCTTCTCTGCCATGTCAATCCTTTCCTTACTGTCTTACTTACCAATTATCATTTATTATACATAAGCTTCAACTCTGCCAATTTTTCACGCATTTCTATTGCAGTTTCAAAATCTAATTCCGCTGCTGCCTTCTGCATCTTCTTTTCTACTTTATCCATAAGCTTCTTAAGTTCCTTCTTATCCATAGATTCAGGATCTTTTTCAATGTCATTAATTCTCTTATCAACTTCCTTAGAAATACTTATAAGGTCTCTAACTGCTTTCTTAATGGTAGTTGGCGTAATGCCATTCTCCTTATTGTATTTTTCCTGTATTTCACGACGTCTGTTTGTTTCAGAAATAGCCTTGTCCATAGACTCTGTAATGGAATCTGCATACATAATTACATGACCTTCCGAGTTTCTCGCCGCTCTTCCTATAGTCTGTATCAGCGATGTTTCTGAACGCAAAAAACCTTCCTTGTCAGCATCTAATATGGCAACAAGGGATATTTCCGGTATATCCAGACCTTCTCTTAAAAGGTTAATTCCAACCAAAACATCAAACACGTCTAATCGCATGTCACGTATTATCTCAGTTCTTTCAAGAGTATCTATGTCAGAATGGAGATACTTAACCCTGATGCCCACATCCTTCATGTAATCCGTAAGGTCTTCCGCCATTCTCTTAGTTAATGTAGTAACTAAAATTTTATTTTTCTTTTCCACTTCTTTATTTATTTCAGATACAAGGTCATCAATCTGCCCCTTAACAGGCCGCACATCAATTTTCGGATCTAACAGTCCTGTCGGTCTGATAATCTGTTCTGCCCTAAGCAGCTCATGCTCCTCCTCGTACACATTAGGAGTAGCTGACACAAAAAGCATCTGGTCTATCATTCCCTCAAATTCCTCAAATTTAAGAGGACGGTTATCTTTGGCTGAAGGCAGTCTGAACCCGTAATTAACTAAGGTTGTCTTTCTTGACTGGTCGCCATTATACATACCACGAACCTGTGGAAGAGTAATATGGCTTTCGTCAACTATAGTTAAAAAATCGTCTCCAAAATATTCCATTAAGGTATGAGGTGTAGCTCCCGGCTCTAATCCTGCCATATGTCTTGAATAATTCTCAATTCCTGAGCAGATTCCCGTTTCCCTGAGCATTTCCATGTCAAAATTGGTACGCTCCGCAATTCGCTGCGCCTCTATCAGCTTGTCCTCTGACTTAAAATATGCCACCTGCTCAGCCAGCTCTGCCTCAATTGCCTTTATAGCCCCTTCCATTCTCTCCGGTGGAATAACATAATGTGAATTAGGGAATATGGCAACGTGCTCTAGCTCCCTTTTCACCTCACCTGTTAATGTATCAATTTCTGTAATTCTTTCTATTTCATCATCAAAAAATTCCACTCTCACTGCACTGTCCGTGTAAGATGCCGGAAAAATCTCCAGATTCTCCCCCCGGACTCTAAATGTACCTCTTTTAAAATCCATATCGTTTCTATCGTATTGGATTTCAATAAGCTTGTGGATAATGTCATCCCTGTCCCTTATGGTTCCCGGACGCAATGAAATGACCATGTTCTTGTAATCTATGGGATCACCTAATCCGTAAATACAGGAAACAGAGGAAACTATAATAACATCTCTTCTTTCAATAAGTGCCATAGTAGCCGAATGTCTAAGCTTATCAATCTCATCATTTATGGCACTATCCTTTTCTATATAAGTATCTGTACTAGGCACATACGCTTCCGGCTGATAATAATCATAGTAGGAAACAAAATATTCCACTGCATTGTTTGGGAAAAATTCTTTAAATTCCCCATACAGCTGTGCCGCCAATGTTTTGTTATGTGCTAAAATTAATGTAGGCTTATTAAGTTGGGCGATAACATTCGCCATGGTAAAGGTCTTTCCTGAGCCTGTAACTCCCAACAGTGTTTCAAACTGATTGCCCTTCTTAAATCCCTCAACCAACTCCTTAATTGCCTGGGGCTGGTCTCCTGTAGGTTTATATTGTGACACTAATTCAAAATGATCCATAAATGCTCCTAATCCGCTCTAATCCGGCGATTATATTTTAGAAATAGTAATTGTATTCTTAGTATGTTACTTGTCAAGTATATCATTCAAATAAAAAAAAGTACAGAACAAATCGAATGTTTGTTCTGTACCTTCTTTTAAAATATACCTTATTCTTCCTCAGCCTTAAACTGATCCTTTATAATCTCGCTTGTTTTTTCAAACTGACCTGACCAAACAGAAATAATATCCTGCATTTCAGAGAGTTTAGCCTTAAGCATGTCATCTAATTTTAAGTTTAATGAATCAAGCATTTTCATATTGTGATCCAGATTACTTGAAGCCAAAGCCAGTTTTTCTTCTAAATCCGCAATAATAACTTTTTTTCTGTTGTTTTCTTCCGTTAATTTGGCATTTGATTCTTTGTAGCTCTCAATTGCACTTTCCTGAAGCTTTCTTTCTGTTTCCTCTCTATTTTGAAGCTTGCTTGTAAGATTTTGAATTTCTCTATCCTTCTGTTCAATAGTTTCAGCTATGTATCTTTCTTTTTCTGCAATGGTATCATTAACATATTTGTCTTTCTCAGCCATTGCTTTTTCGTATGCCTGCTCTTTTTCCGCAAGTGCTTCCTGCAAACTAATGTTCAAATCAGCTTCCATTCTCTTTATCTGCTGATTCTTTTCCTCAATAATAGAATGGATACGGCTTTCCTTCTCAATATTCTCATTTTCCAGCTTCTTAGTAGCTTCTTCTATTGCACTTTGAAGCTTAGCCTCATATTCTTCCCTAGCCTTATCAACTTCCTTTTTCTTCTGTATTTTTACAAGTTTAATTTCCTGCTGCCAGCTTAAATAGCTGTTTTTCATATCATCTCTCTCGCATTCAGCGTCGTGAACAGCATCTTTTAACTTTTCTATTTCAAGCTCTGTCTCTCTTTTTAATGTCCTTATATATTCGTTTACACTTTTTTTATCATAACCTCTATAAGAAGTTTTAAACTGACTCTCCATTTCAGCATCGGCTCTTAATGATTCTATGGAAACTGAATTGTCTTTACCCAACATTGTTTATTTTACCTCCAACATATCCTCTTCTTTTATGTTAAACCTTTTTGCCGTTCCTTCCGGAAACTCTATAAGGTATTTTGCCTTCTTTACCCTTTTGCAACACTTAGCTTTTGGTACTGCTTCATCCACCTGAACAACTTTGCTTTCTTTATTTATGTAAACCACATCAATGGGTGCCTTCATAAAGAAAGTGTGTATCTGGGAACATGGTTTTATCATTAATCCCCCCATACTGCGAATCTGCCCTTCTGATTTTCCCATAAGTCCCATAAATCTTGTCCAAAAATTGTTTGCCAGGGAAATTTTACAGATATTTATGTTATTTATGTATAAGTCTAATCTCTGCATTTTGTCTTCTTTCTTATATTTAGCCTAAAATATCCATTATATTCAAAGCTGCCGGTCCCAGCAGAACGATAAATATAACAGGGAATACAAACAATACCATAGGAATAAGCATCTTAACCGGTGCCTCCTTTGCCTTTCTTGCAGCTGTTCTCTTTCTTTCATTTCTAAGAACTTCCGCCTGAGACCTAAGAACTGTCTGTATAGATGTACCTAACTGATCTGCCTGAATCATTGCAATAAGAAATGTCGTAAGTTCCTTTACTTTACAACGCTGTGCCAAATCAAGGTAAGCTTCTCTCTTACTTACACCACGTTGTATATCTCTGGTTGCCTGTATAAGCTGTTCCATAACAACGGTTTTATTTCTCTCATACAATCTCATTAATGCAGCATCAAATCCAAGACCTGCTTCTACACTTACAACCAGTAAGTCCATTACATCCGGCAAATCTAAACGTATACTTTCCTGATACTTTTTAGATTTTCCTTTAAGTATTTCTCCCGGAATTAACATTCCAACTAATCCGCAAAAAATCATTGCCAGCACAAATTTATTGACACCCACATGTAATCTCATGCATATAATCATTGATAATATAACACCAACAAGTGCACATACAAGTTTAATAACTAAAAACTGCTCCGATGTTATATCCCACTGAACTATTGCTAACATATCATCAACTGTGCTATGCTTGTTCTCTTTTTCCTTCTGTCTGTTTCTTTTTGCAACTTTTTTTCTATTTTCTTCTTTCTTACGCTTTATTGCCTCTGAAACTTTAACTTTTTCTTTTTTAACATCATCAGCAATACTCTTTTCTTTTTCATTTCTAATATCTCTGATTCGCTCATTCTGTCTGTCAACGCCTGCTCCAACTCCCGAAAACAATCCTAAAAACAGTCCGAAAATAGCTACAGCAACAAGAAATGATATTAATAATGCTAATATATCCATAAACATACCTCATTAATACTTAATGTCTACAACCTTATTTATCATTATAAATCCAATAACCTCTAAAATTACACTTATAAGAAGTAAAATATTTCCTATAACTGTATTAAACAGTGGTCTTGCATATACCGGATTTATCATACTGATTAAAACCAACAAAATAACCGGAAGTGCACCAATTATATATCCTGAAATTTTTCCACTTGACGTTAATGTCTTTATTTCTTCCTTAAGATCTAATCTGTTACGAATAGTTTCTGATATTTTATCAAGAACTTCAGTTAAATTACCACCAACTTTTCTTTGGATAAGTATGGTCTGGCAAAGCATTTCCAAGTCATCACTTCCGATTCTCTCACATAAAGAGTTAAAACTTGCCTCTAATGTCATACCTCTTTGAGTTTCCCTTGTTACTCTTCCAAATTCCTCTGCCATAGGTCCTTCCATGTCAACTGCTATATTTCCCATTGCTGTCTGAAAAGAATGTCCCGCCTTTAAGGCATTTGTAATAACAGTTATACCTTCTATTAACTGTGACTCCAAAGTTTCCTTTCTCTTCTTTTTCTTTTTTTGAATAAAAAGTAATGGGCCAAATGCTGCTATAAGTGCGACAATGATACAAATAGCAATGTACACTCCAAGCATCATCATTATGGTTGGTAAACCAATTGTTATTGCCACCCATAATGTCACAAAGGTCTGAACCGGCATCTTCATGCCAAGATTATAAAGTTCTTCCTCTAAAAGCTGTAATTTCTTATGAGTAGTAGCAAATACACTGACCTTCTTCTTTTCCTTTTTTATTTTTAAATTTAATTTTCCCTTTTTCTTATCGCTTTTATTCCTTTCTTCTTCGTCAACCAAACCCATAACTCTGTCTTGAGTTTTTCTTTTACTTTCCGTAAAATTCTGTATTAAAATCACATACAGGCAAAAAAGAAATACCATTGCACATAAGCAAATCATTAATATTCTTATCATAGACACTCCTATCTGTTCTGCAAATTGCTAGAAGAACCAGTGGTCATCTACCTGAACTCCACTTGCTGTTATCTTCTCACAACATTTCGGTCTGATACCGGTACTGTAAAAATCACCAACAGACATATTATTTTCATCATAGCCTTCCTGACGATACTTAAATATTTCCTGCATGGTAATGGTATTCCCTTCCATACCGGTTACTTCACATATACTTGTAATTTTTCTTGATCCATCTCTAAGTCTTGCCTGCTGAACAATAAGATCAATGGCACCTGCAACCTGCTGTCTGATAGCTGATACCGGTAAGTCCATTCCTGCCATCATAACCATTGTTTCGATACGTGCCAAACAGTCTCTTGCTGAGTTAGCATGAGCAGTAGTTATAGAACCTTCATGACCTGTATTCATAGCCTGAAGCATATCTAATGTCTCGCCTCCACGAACTTCTCCGACGATAATTCTATCCGGTCTCATTCTCAATGCATTACGAACCAAATCTCTTATGGTTATGGCTCCATTTCCCTCTAAGTTAGCCGGTCTGCTTTCCAATGTAACAACATGTTCCTGCATAAGTCTAAGTTCAGCCGCATCTTCTATTGTTACAATTCTTTCATTGGACGGTATAAAGGCAGAAAGCACATTAAGTAATGTTGTCTTACCTGAACCGGTACCACCGGATACAAGAATATTTAACTTGCCCCTAACTGCCGCTTCAAGAAACTCTGCCATATCATCTGAAAGTGAACCGAATTGCTTTAAATTTTCTACTGAAAGTGGTTTCTTAGAAAACTTTCTTATTGTAATTGTTGTTCCGCCTAATGCTAATGGTGGCATTATGGCGTTAACACGGGAACCATCTTCAAGTCTGGCATCAACCATAGGATTTGAATCATCTATTCTTCGTCCTAAAGGTGTTACTATTCTGTCAATAGTTCTCCTAACATGTTCTTCATTTTTGAAAGTTACATTTGTTTTCAGTAACTTTCCCTTACGTTCTACATATATCTGCTTAGCACCATTAACCATGATTTCAGATACGCTGTCATCATTAATCAGGTTTTCAAGAGGTCCTAATCCAACAATCTCATCTATTACATTTTTTGTAATAGTCATTTTTTCAGTATTATTTATCTCCGGATGACTTTCTGTTAAATACTCGTCTATAAGAGATTTTATTGTATCTATTGTAACTTCATCCTGCTTGGCTAACACCTTTGTAACTTCTCTGTGGGTTTCATCCTGCACTGCTACAAACTGTTCGTCATCTGCTCCCGGAATTATATATGTATCATTTGCGCCTACCGTACCGGCAGTCTGCTTTAATGAATAATTTTTTTGTTCTTCCTTTTCTGCCGCAGCTATTGCCTCTTTTTTCTGCTGAGCTTCCTTTTCATTGTTAGCTGTAGTAATTCTCTCTAATAATCCCATCTAAAATCTCCTTATATGTCCTGACTGTTTACATAATTCAATATGGCTTTTGATGCTTTAGAGCGAGGTGCAACATCTACAAGAGGAATACCTCTGTTAATAGCCGAGATTGCACTTTTAGAGTCACGTGGTATTACTAAATCCATGTCCTTATTCAAAGTGGACTCCATATCTTTTCTCTTTATGTATGATTCTCCATCCTTATTCAGTACCATCTTAACTTTATCAAAATGTCCTAATGTCTTCAAAACATCCAAGCACACTTTTGTATTCTTTAATGTTGATATTTCCGGATTTGTAACAAAATAGATACTGTCTGAAATATCTAATGCATGCAAAACAAACTCGTCAATTGTAGGACTCATATCGAAAATAATATAGTCAAATTCCTTTTTTAGTACATCTGCAATCATGCTTATATGCTCAGGTTTAACTATTTCTGCAAGCTCCGGAGATGCCGGTGCACATAAAATACTTACCCCTGTATTATGCTTATAGAGATAACGTTTAATTGATGAACGGCTAAAAGAACCTTCCTTTACTAAATCTGATATGGTTTCAAATCTTGGTACATTCATAAAAATTCCAACGTCACCAAACTGTAAATCTAAATCAATAAGCACTACATCTTTTCCTTTTTCCTGCAATGCAGTAGCTAAATTAACTGATACAGTGCTTTTTCCCGTTCCACCTTTCGTACCAAAAACGGAGATAGTTTTTCCATTCTTAGTTCCAACAAATCCATCTTCTGATTCTTCGCTGTCATCTACTGTTGCAATATTTTCCTTTTCAATTTCACCTACAATGCTTCTGTATATGGAATCTTCATTATCGTCCTTAGAAATAACCTTTGTTATTCCACATTCCATAGCTTTAGTTAATACATTAACATCATAGTTTCCTGTAATCAAAATCAAAGCCTTATCTTTTACAGTTCTATTTATTTTTTCTACAAAATTACTCTCTGCATCTGCAAACTGCTCTGAATATATGATAATGGCGTCACAATCACTGACTGTAATTTTATCTAAATTTCTAGGCTCAAGTTCTAACAATCCTGCAAATTCAAATCCACTACCATTTATAATCTTTTTTAAATATGCATTACCGCTTTCAGTGGTAAGCCCTAATACTTTGTACTTTCCTGCCATTACATTATATTCCTTTCTTTAAATTTATTCTTTTATCATATCTGATGAAGAGTAAGGTCCACCATGAATTACACGGTTATTATTCTTGTATCTAAGAGAGATTGATACCTTGCCCATTTCCTTTGCAGTAGCAAGTTTTGCACACTGTTTAGGTGAAAGTTCAAGAGTCAAACTTGTATAAACATCTAAAGGTGTTGTTGTATATCCCTCGTCACCGACGCGAAGTACCTTTACTGCTTCAGCTATAACTGATGTAACCTTTCCTTTTACTTCCATATTCTGTCTGTCTTCTGTTCCAACCTTCTGTACAGGCGAACCATCTACTACAGCTATTACATCTACTAAGTCACCGGCTTCTATGTAACCTGCAACCCCTGTATCATGGTCAACTTCCACTGACATTGCTCTTTTTCCTTCTGCAATCTGATAAGATAAAGATGCTCCACCGTTTTTACTTGATACAAACTTAGATGTTATAAGCTGTTCATCAGCCACAATATCGTCTTTTGCAACAGAGCCAACCACATCTGCTCTCTGTCTTGCAGCCTTTGGATGAATACCGTCTACAGGCATATCAACTTCTTTTACCATCTTGTCTGTAACCGTTGTATTAGCCGGAATATCAGTTAATGCCACTACAACTTTCTCTGTTTTATAATTTACGCTGCCGTCTCCGTTCTTCTTATCATAGGAACTTAAAAATCCATATATTAATACTGAACTTAATAAAGCTGCAACTACTGCTATTATGTATATTTTTTTCATTATTTTTTACTCCGTTCTACCGCATAACCAATGCGATGCTTTTTATATTTTAATTGTCTTTTACCTTGCTCCTACATTTTTAGACTTAGCTTCATAATATTCGCCAAAAGCTGTCTGTCCTACGAATGTAAGCATTTTCACTTTACATTCCACACTGACCGTAACCTTTTCATTATCTATATCTACGTCAATTTTAGGAGATTCTGCACCCTTGCTAAGGTTATCCCTAACTCTGTTTTTTGTATCATCAATTAATTTGTTCTTTTCAGAATCTTCAATGTCTGCACCATTTATAACAGCATACCTGACTCCTGAAAAAGCGGCACTCTCTACTGAATATTTATTTGAATATGCCCATCCCATATCTATTATTCCACACAATATGGTCAAAAGTAAGGGTACAACAAGTGCAAATTCCACCATAGACTGACCCTTTTCGCTTTTAAGAATTTTTTTTATCACATTATCACCTCCCACCATCTTATATGTAAATCAATCTCACAAGTATAAATATTTTAAAAGATCTAAACTACACCTTTTACACTTATTTTATTACATTTTTGTTGATTTCTGCATATTTAGTATCTAATTTAATGCCAACGGTTGTAAGTGCTGCAACAACTACCAATGCAATAAGACCTATTATCAATACATACTCTACCATTCCCTGACCCTCTTCGTTTCTAAGAAAACTTCTAAGCATTGTTTTTTCTCCTAATTCATTATAAATTTCCAAAAATCAATCATTACACTTTCATTTATAAGCATTACAACCATCATTGCCACCGCCATAAATGGTCCCATTGGTATCATTTCATACATTGCATTTTTTAATGATGTTCGTCCTTTAATAAATTCATAAATTAAAACTCCGATTCCCATGAGAACTATCGCATATAATAGCCCGTTTATTCCTAAGCAAAATCCCATAACGGCTGCAAGTTTTATATCCCCTGCACCAACAGATTTTCCCATAAACGCCGGAATCATAAACACTACAAATCCTGCCACAAAACCGATTAAAGAACTAATTATATTAAACTCCGGAACCCATGTAACACCAAACAAAGCCGGAATACCTATAATTAATTTTGCCACAAGCATTAACAGAAGTATTTCATTAGGTATTATTCTGTGATGCAAATCTGTAACATATATAAGAATGCACGCTAACAACATTAACAATATATATATAATTTCCGATATTCTATTAACATTAACAACGGTAAAACAACTTACCACTATTGCTAATATTGTGATAATGTTCTTTTCCTTTTTGCTTGTTTTAAACACCCGGCTTCTTTTTTCTAAAAGAACCTTTTCAAAAAAAATACTAATAAGACTGCATCCAATACCGGATATCATTCCAATTAACATTTTTATTGCCACTATCTCCATAATTTAACACCTCATGTAAACCAGATTAGTTGCTCACCAGATAACGTCATATTCACATCATGTATAAATTTTATATTAAATAAGGCGAGTCCATAAGACCCGCCTTATCATCAATTATGATATATAGGCAATCATACAAATTCCTATATACCCAACCTTAGTATGTAACCCATCCTAGGTCATCATGATTATCAATAACCAAATCATCTGGTTGTTTTCTCTTATTTAAGATTGTTTGTAACCTGGCCGAATTTTCCTTCAATTCCTTGAGATAAAACTGTGATAGCTCCGATAACTGCAACAGCGATTAATGCAATGATTAATGCATATTCTACCATTCCCTGACCGCTTTCATCCTTTAAAAATCTCTTTAACATAATGTTCTCCCTTCTTAACTTATAATTTTTTATAATACTTTCAACAACTCAATGTTGAAAAAATTACTTAAATCGGTAATTTTCAACTCATAACCAGCATCTATACTTATTTATGCACCGTCATTTTAAACAAATATATTTTTAATATATTCAGTTTTTGTTCAAAATAGAACAATTTATTTTTTTTGATTTAACGTTAAACTTTAAAAATCTGCACATTATTTTGTCTGCTTGTTATGTTTTTTAGTATAATGTTCACAATTTGTTTTGTCAACACCTTTTTTGCACTTGTAACGATTTCATTTAGTGAATTTTTTAAATTTATAAATATTGCACTAAATTCAGCCCTGTCAACCGGTGCTATATTGTATATTATTTGGTCTTGACTGCCTTAATTCCACTCCATTTGCCATATTTTGTGACACCGGATTTTTTAACAAAGGCTCTTATTCTAAAATAATATTTCTTCTTTTTCTTAAGTTTTTTAATTGTGCACCCCAAACTCTTTCCGCTGTTTATCTTCTTAACAGTTTTATATCCACCTTTTTTCTTTTTTGATATCTGTATCTGATAACCGGTAGCTCCTGAGACTTTTTTCCACTTCAATGATATTTTCTTTTTTCCACCTTTGCATTTTGCCCATTTTGCCTTACCAGGTGCTTTCACTGAAACAGACGGCTTCGACACAACTATTTTAACTGTTTTTGATGCCTGCAAAATTCTGTTTTTATTAGCACGTATTTCTAATACAACAGTACCTGCATTTATACCTGTTACGGAAAGTGTCTTCTGATCCTGACTTAACTCCCATTTTGCAGTCACATAGTTACCCTCAACCAAATCAACAATAATATCGTTGTAATCACCTGTATGTGGCAATATTTCTATTCCCAATTTTACAGTCTGACCCACCTTAATATTAGTATTTCCTGTAATTTTAACTCCGGTTACCTTAGGTTTTTCTATAGTTATAGTTGTTGACTCTGATTTTATTATTTCCCCATCATCATTGTAAACATTACATGTGATGGTGACGGTTCTCTCATTTTCAGAATACTTTTTAACTGTTACATTACCATAATTATCCACAACAGCTTTATCCGGGTTGCCCGAAACAAACTCAATTTTATTATTTGTAATTTTCTTATAATTTTCCTCTGTAGCTTCAGTTATTCTGTCTCTAAAATTATTAGTCATGTAAGAGAATACTGATTCCGTTGCCCCTTCCTGAATACTTTTACTTGAAAGGCGAATATCCGTGATATTACCATTTACGTGCATCGTAAAAGTTACGCCGTTTTCTTCGTTACCAACAGCCGGATAAATGGTAATTTGCGACTTTCCAACCTTAAGTGGTCTAAAACTAATCTTATTGGCAAAAGTATTTACATTAGCTTTTACAACATCTTCATTACTGCTTTTAACCACAATGTCATTACTTAATAATTCTTCATTAAATCCATAAATGTAAGATATTTCATCTGTAGTGTAAACTTTACCATTATTCTCTATTTTTAATTCATTTCCTTCTCCATCATACAATTTGATTCTCAAATTTTTTGAAGATACGCATACCTTCAGACTTGCCTGACCTCTTCCTGCCATAGCTTTCGCATTTATTGTAGTTTCTCCCGCTCCAACAGCCTGTAAGGTACATACAAATTTTCCGTCTACCTCCGTAGTTTTTGTAACTTTTACAATCTTTTCATTACTACTTGTAAACTTAATGGTATCTCTATATTCAGCATTTTCATCATCACCTAGAAGTATTTCTGAAGCTTCAATGTCAGTTGTAGTTCCATACATCATATCTATAGAGCCTCTAGGACTAATTGTAATAAGATTTGCAGGCGAAACCACATTAATATATATAACCTTGGTTACCTGACCGGCTTTCACCCTGATACTTGCAGTACCACAGCTTCCGCCTTTAGGTGATATCGTAACTGATAATCCATCATCCGCTACCGTCATTGATATATAATCCGCACCGGTTAATACATCCCATTCAACAGTATCTGTAATAGGATCACCGGTTTTTGATACAAATTTAGGTGATATTTTCACACCTGCTTTTTCATCAACACTAATATACTGTTTATCATCCGTTACTATATCAACACAAGGCACCCTTGTTACATCTGCCACATAGCTTACAGTTGGTGAATATACCAAAACAACTCCATCCGCTGTTCTCAACTGAAGGTATTCCTGTATGTTCACACCTATTTTTTCTCCTTCACTTAATCCCTTAAGTGCTACGGCATAGGCTGAATTCTGGTATGCAGCAGTGTAGTCATTTTTATCTGCTTTGTTTACGGCTATCTTTTGTGTTGGTACCATCTTTGTTCTTTCCGGATTTTTTTCACCGTCAAGATTGCCTATCTTTGCATCATATAAATACGAATTATCTGCTATTTTAACCTGTGAGTAATAACCATTTGAGTCCGAAGCGATAGTATAAAGAGGTATAATTGTTTCCTCATTAAGTCTGACTGTTATCTGGTCATTTAATGGTGTAATAGCCAGGTTAAAAGTATATGTTGTTAAATAGAATTTTCCATTGCTGGAATATCCAATTCCTGACCATTCGGTTATCGGGAATTTTTCATTATCAATTCCACCTTTTATTGAATCCGTTTTAAATGTGCACTTATCATAAACATTTACCGATTTTAATCTTATGCATGCTCCAAGAGCCTGATTATCGACACATGCTACAGCTTTACTTAATACCACTGTATCCAAATACTGACATCCATAAAAAGTACTTCTATTAATTATTGTAAGCGGTGCATTTTTGTCCATAACAAAGCTTCTTAATCCACTATTACTAAATGCTCCTAATCCAATATATTGTAATTTTCCTGCATATGATGCATCCAAATTCAATTCCTTTTTGTCTGTCATATATTTTTCCGCAATCCTTGAAGAATCTGCAAATGCATTATCGCCTATTGTTTCCAGATTCCTAGGTAACACAACACTCTTTAGAGACTCGCATCCCTGATATGCACCATTCTCTATTACCTTTAAAGCCTGCGGCAACTCATCATCTATAACAAGATTGAAATCGTTATAAAATGCAAATCGTCCAATTTTTTCGATATTGTCACCCATCTCAACAGTTTCAAGTCCTGTATACCACTCATCATCTATGGCTTTTACGCCTAAACTTGAAACAGCTAAGCCATTTCCCATTAAAATATTTGTTGAGCATTCTGCAAAAGCATACTCCGGAATAACCTTTAATTCTTTAGGTAATGATACCTTTTTTAAATTCAAACACCTATAAAACGCATATTTTCCTAATGTTAATTTTGAACATTTAGATAAGTCAGCGTTAGGTAACCCTACCACATATTGATAATGGAGTTCACTCGCAAAAGCATAACTCGGATCACTCCGAGATATTTGAATATATACTACAATGGAACCTTCTCCTACCTCTTTAGCAGATTTTTTTAATTTGTCCGGATTAACATATGCTTCCTTAGGCTGATAATAATTTGCATTTTCATTTGAAAATAATATAACCTTGTTGTCTCCATCTTCTTTAGAAGTATGTATATCATCAGGCATGATATAATATCTTACTGCCTTGTTTATTCCTATAAACTCATCATTATCTTTAGCCCAGTCAGTTACACTATATCCGCACTCATTAAAGGCATAGTCTCCTATTTTTGTGAGATTTGCCGGAAAATTAATACTTTCCATACGACTACAACCGCTAAAAGCATAATCACCGATTTCCAATGTTACCCTCTGGTTGTATTCGTTATCCGTAGGTAATTTTATTGTTTTAAGATGTATTGAATCTGAAAATGCATAATGTCCTATCTTCTTTACAACATCTCCCTTTACCTCCGGGAAATCGTCAACAACCAGTTCTTCCATTGAACCATTTCCAGAAAATGCATATGTACCAATGGATTCTACGGTTCCTGGTATTTCCACAGACCCAAAACCACAATGAGAAAATGCACTTCTTCCTATTGTCTTAAGTTTTGTAAGTTTTGTTACAAAAGAAAAATCATACAAAGAGCTACAACTATTAAATGCCCCTTCCTCTATTCTTTCTATACTGTCAGGAAGCTTTACACTATATAATTCTTCACACATTTCAAATACCGAGGTTTCAATAGCTGTAATTCCGGTATTTGCAGACAAATCTATTTTCAAAAGTCCGCTTCCGGAGAATGCACTATCCATGATTTTTACAATTTTCTCCGGTATTTCTATACTCTTAAGGCTAGTAGTGTTGGATAAAAATCCTGCCGGAATTGCTGTCATTCCTGCACCTAATTTAACCGAATCTAATCTTATACATCCATCAAAAACGCCACCACCAATTCCTACAACCGAATCATCTCCGGCATTTTCTATGGCTGCATTTATACCATCAGGTATAACTATAGACTTTAAATTCTCACATATAGCAAATGCATTATTTCCAATTTTAGCTATTTTTTCCGGAAGCACTATCCCATCTAAAGCCTTACAATTTCTAAATGCCTCACTTTGAATTGTAACCAGTGTCTGTGGTAAATCAACAGTTTCCAAATTGGCACAGTTAAAAAATGCTTCTTTGCCTATTTCCACAATATTTGATGGCATTCCAAACTGCTTAAATCCACAATTTTGAAACTCATTTGCCTCAATCCTTTTAACTTTTGACAGTCTTGAAGCATCAATCGCCGAAGCCTTTCTTGCATATCCCAAGCCTTCCAAGCTTTCTATTTTGTCATAATCCGGGTATGTTGACAAATCGATTTTACCTGTATATGTCCTTAAATCCTTTACTGTAATATTTGCGTACTTATCTCCACCAATTATATACCTAACTGCATAACACAATTGCACATCAGGTATTATATTGGTTGTAATCTGTATATTATCATCAACCATTGATTCCGCTGCACTTACGTTTTTTATAAGCCCTGAAAAATCTGTTCCGGGAATAATTGAAAACGTCATAGCCACAGCCAGTGTAATGCTAAAAAACTTCTTTGAAAATTTTCTCATAATTAATACTTCTCCTACCCTCGTATCCGTAAATACTCTATTACTCAACTAACTTTGCACTTTTCTTTGCTTTACCGGACTGTGTTCTTCCTCCAAAAGGCCAATTTGGATCATTTTTTGGAAGTTCTACAGTTAACGTTCCATTGTTTGTACCAACCTGATTAGCTGTTATTGAACCCTTTACAGTTACTTCTTTTCCACTCATAATACACTCACCATTAGGTGAATAAAATAATGCCTTAACATCCATTTTGTCACTGTTCAGGTTAATATGAGTGTTTCCTCTTCCCCAAACAGCTGAATATTTTCCATCTACTGAATTATCAAGTACCTGCTTGCCATTAGCAAAGTTGATTTCCTGACCGTCAGCAACAATTGTTGCTCCACTAAGCACAACATCATTGGCAAATACAATATCTGCCTTACACATCATAACACCACTAATATCAGCTTTGCCCTGTATTCCTAAATATCCTTCCGAAAACAGACTTCCTTCAACCACCAACTCGGAACTTATCTCCATTCCATTTACTTTTAAAATTCCTTTTATAACTAACTTTTTAATTCCATTGTATTCACCAATATTCAAATGGCTGTTTGCATATATTTTTTCTCCACTTTCAATTGTAAGAACCCCATCATGTGTATGACTTTTTGCGAACTGAGTATCCGGGAAATTTCCATCAATAACCTGATATTCCGAATCTTCTACATAAGGAATTCTTTCATTTATAATGTCTTCATAGTTAGGCATTTCTATATAGTTGTCCTCATCTTCATATGTTTCATAATTACCTGATGAACCCTTGTTATTAAACTTCGGCACCTCTATAACTCCATTGTCAATATTAAGGGTACCTGATATGTCAGCTGCACCATTGGCATGAATATCACCATCAGGAATATTAACACTTCCATGCAATCCAAAATATGCCTTGGTTCCTGAGAAAATAGCATAATCCTTGGCTCCTTTTTCGCCTGCTGCTGCAACTGCCTTACATGCAACAGGCAATTCGCTATATCCAACTACACCGGCAAAATAGGTTTTTACATCTTTCTTGATTTTAACCTCAACTTTTTCACCATTATCCAGTATGTTTACTGTTACATTTTTTGCATCATAACCGTTAAGCTCTGCGTACTCCTTTGCAACGCTTTCCGTTTTTGCCCTTTCAGGCAATGAATCTGCCGCTGCCAGTGCTGATAAATCGCAGGCATCCTGCATACTTACCTTGGTTGTGTAAGCATTTCCAAAATCCACTGCAAATGCCGTAAATCCGAAAATCACCACAAGACTCAACACTACCATAACCATGGAAGCACCGCTTTCTTCCTTACTAAATTTCCTAATTTTCTCTAAAATTTTCACCATATAGCCCTCCAATTTTTCTCTATATTTTACGTTAATATTATGGTTCCGCACCACGCATGTTCCTTAATTATCATATTTTATTTTATGGTTGTCAACTATTTTGCACTAGTGCAGATAGCCTTCTGGTGAATTTTCGGCACTTTTAACAAGAAAAACGTTTTTGAAATCATTGATTTTTGAACGAACTGATTAAACTATTTTTATGTAATAAAAAAACACAGAGCTTTGTCATCCGACTTTTCGCTCTGCGTCCTTTTTCTCATCATTTTTTTATCAAATAATCTGTTTCATTACCTTACAGACAAATATTTTCTACTTAATATATCTCTTAAACACCTTTTCCAGCATAAAGCTGTCTAACAGCATTCCTCCCACTGGCAAAACTACAATAAGTACAGGTATGTCCCAAACAAGCATTGCCGATAAAGCAAATATTACAGCCATACCCAGTGTTACCGGAAGATGTGCAAAAAACATTAAAAGTCCGTTTTTTAGTGTATTTTTCCAATTATTTTCAAATCTTGCCGTTAACGCAAATGTCCATATTGCCCATGTCATGGCAAGAATCCAAAGTATAAAAAATGTAATCTGATATCCGGAAATTACGGAGCCACCACCAAGTGCTAAGGATATATCCCACATACTAACCACTGTAAGTATGGCAAATATTATTGATGCCTGCACCGTGTTTTTGAAATTATCCTTAAAGCATTTTAAAAATCCCTTATAGCAGTATCCACGGTTTTGCCGTATATTCCTAAACACCGTATCATATAGTGCAGTAGTTGATGCCCCTGCTGTTATTACCGGAATACAACACACAAACCACAAAAGGCTTACCGCAATCACATCAAACACTTTATTGCCTATTCTGAATATAAAACTATCACTGTTAATCTTTGGCATAGTATTTTTTCCTTTATTACTTTTCTTTTTCAATAACCTCTATTGCTTTTTGCAATTGATTATCCTTTTTACCATCTTTAGATATCTCCACCTTAACATCAGGAGTAATACCCTTGCCATGAATGTTAACGCCCTTAGGTGTATAGTATTTTTCTACAGTAAGTTTAACTGCAGAACCGTCACTTAAAGGAATAATACTTTGTACAATTCCTTTTCCAAAGGACTGGGTTCCCACTATCTTTCCTGCTCCAAAATCCTGAATGGCTCCTGAAAAAATTTCTGAAGCACTGGCACTGTTTTCATTCTGTAAAACTACCATAGGCATATCTAAGAAATTAGCATCTGATTTCTTTTCCTGCTTGTTTCCATCCTTATCCTTGGTATAAACCAATGTTCCTTCCGGCAACAAATCATCTAACATTTCACATACCGTGTCATAAAGTCCACCGGGATTGTTTCTTAAGTCAAATATAACTGATTTCATTCCCCGCTTCTTCAAATCATCTAATGCTTCCTTAAACTGGTCATACGTCACTTCCTCAAACTGGGTAATTTGAATGTATCCTATGCCCTTTGACTTATCAAGCATCTTGTGTTCTACTGTCGGAACATCAACCTTGTCTCTGGTTACTTCTAAATCAATGTATTCTTTTTCAGAGGTTCTGTACACGTTAATTTTAACTTTCGTGTCTTTTTCTCCCTTCATTTTTGCCACAACATTGTTTAAATCTTCCCCGGTTACTTCCTTATCTTCTACCTTAAATATAATATCTCCATTTTTCATTCCTGCTTTTTCTGCAGGTGAACCTTTAAAAACATTAATGGCAGTAATTACACCTGTGTCCGCATTTTGCGAAACTAATGCGCCAATTCCGCAATAACTTCCTGAAGTTTCTTCCTTTAATGCATCATATTCATCCTTTGTATAATAAACTGAATACGGATCATTTAATCCCTGAAGTAATCCTTTATATATATTCTCTTCAAGAGTCTTTTCATCTGTTTTTTCAAGATACTTTAAATCTATTACATCTTTCAGAAAATCCAGTTTTCCGGAGACTTCACTGCTTATGGTTGTCTTGCTTCCTGTTTCTGTTTTTACTGCGTTTATTCCAAAACCAACGCATATTGCCACTATAAGCATTACAAAGGCTCCCGTTAAAAAACCGGGTAAAAATTTTGTCTTATTTTTCTTCATATCTCTGTGTCGTCACTTTCTGTAATATTTTAATTCAAATAGTCATATGGATTTTGATAAGCTCCGTTCACTCTTACTGTAAAATGCAAATGGTTACCTGTAGACGAACCTGTAGTTCCTACAAGCCCTATAGTCTGACCTGCACTTACCTGTGTTCCCGGACTTACAAGCAACGCTGACATATGCATGTATATAGTATATACACCATTTCCGTGATTAATTCCAATCCAGTTTCCTGCTGTCGGGTTTAAATTTGCCCACTCAACAGTTCCTGATGATGCAGCTACAACAGGCGTTCCTGCCGGTGCCGGTATATCAATTCCGTTGTGGAATGAACTTGAACCTGAGAAAGGATCACTTCTGTAACCATATCCTGATGACACACTGGTATATCCCGGGCAAGGCCATCCAAAACTGCCGTTTCCTGAATGGGAACCACCATTATTCTGATTATTATTATTGTTGTTATTGTTATTATTAGCTGCATTTTGTGCTTCCTGAGCAGCCTTTCTTGCTGCTTCCTGTTTTGCAGCATCAATGCTTTGCTGTTCAGCTGCTGCCACCTTCTGCTCCTGAGCACTGATTTCCGCGTCTAACGCAGCTGAGTTTGCCTCATTATCCTCTAACAGGGCAACATATGTAGACAATTCCTTCTTCTTTGAATCCGATAACTGCTCTAACTGTGCCTTGTCGTTTTTCTGCTTCTTCTGCATAGTTACAAGATTTTCTTTTTCTGTAACTAATGTTTCCTTAGCATCAGCAATAGCCTGCTTTGTTTCCTTTAACTTATGAAGCATCTTTCGGTCATACTGTGACAACTCAGTAATGTACTCTGCCTTATTTAAAAACTCAGTTATACTTTCTGAATTTAAAATCAAATCAAGCATTTGCGTGTCGCCATTTTCATACATATACTGAATTCTAAGCTTCATATCGCTATACTGAACCGTAATGCTTTCCTGAGCACTTTTTAATTTTTTATTAGTTTTGTCAATCTTGTCCTTAGTTTTGTCTAATTTCTGATTTGTCTCGTAAATATCTGTGGCAAGTTTAGTCAGCTGCTTGTCCACCTGACTAATATACGCCTCTGCATCAGACTTTGATGCTTCAAGCTCATTTTTCTGCCGAGCAGCTTTATTTTTCTGGGCATTTAAGTCTGACAGTTTATCTTTTTCATTGTTTACGTCGGCAAATGATGGTGCAGCCATGCTTATGCTTAACACTATTGCCAATCCGGCTCCTAATACTTTTGATAATTTTCTCATTGTGCTTCCTCTTATACTTTCAAATGTTTTCTAAGTGATAACACCGAACCAATAAGTCCGATACCTGCTCCTATTCCTAATCCCATTGGCACCAATACCGAAAAAATCTCATGTACTGATGCAAAAGAGATTGAACTTGCCATAACGCCAAACTTTGACATTACCAAAGCTACCAATCTGTTATATATAACTCTTATCAGGACAAGCGGTATAGCTGAACCAACTAATCCGATAATCATTCCTTCTATTATAAATGGCGCTCTTACAAAAGCGTTGGTTGAACCAATAAGTTTCATTATTTTTATTTCGTGCTGTCTTACGGAAATTCCAATCATAACCGTATTGCTTATTAAAAATATACCAACACCTAACAGAATAATAATCAGTGCCACCGAAATATATCCTAAAACCTTTCCTACGGTAGAAAGTGTTTCTTTCGCCTGTTCCGAATGTTTAACCTTTCTTACTCCATCAAGACCTTCCATTTTCTTAACGAAAGAATCCTGCTGATTAATGTCCTTTAAGAAGACTGTATATGACGCTGAGTTAGCTAAAGGATTGTCCTTGTCAAATCCTGAAGCTAAATCCGGGTCATCTTCAAAATAACTTTTCTTAAATCCTTCCCATGCTTCGTCAGCAGATGTGTATTCATACTTGTCTACACGGCTGTCATTTTTAATTTCATTACCTATAGCATCAATCTGTTCCTGTTTAATTCCCTTATCAAAGAAAACTGTTACTCCAAGATTTTGCTCAACCTGCTTTTCCATAAAGTTTACATTAATAATAATAGTAAAAATAACACCTATAAGGAAAATACACGCTGCAATAGTTCCTATTGACGCTAAAGAAAATAATTTGTTTCTTTTTATGTTAACCAATCCCTGGTTTACACAATATCCGGCTGTTCTTGCATTCATTTATTCCACCACCTTGCTGTCGCTTACTTTGACACCTTTTTTCATTGTAATTACACGTTTATTCATTTTCTCCACAATCTCCATATTGTGGGTAACTACAATAACGGTGGTTCCCTGTCTGTTTACTTTATCTAATAATTTCATGATTTCCCATGAATTCTCCGGGTCAAGATTTCCTGTAGGTTCATCTGCCAAAAGAATCTGCGGCTTATTTACAATAGCTCTGGCAAGAGCAACTCTCTGCTGTTCTCCACCTGATAACTCGTTAGGATTTGAACGATACTTTTCCGACAATCCTACCAAAGCAAGAACCTTGGATACATTTTTCTTGATTTCCCTAGGTGCCACGCCTATTACACGCTGTGCAAAGGCAATGTTTGAATATACATCTCTATCCTGCAATAATCTGAAATCCTGAAATACTACACCTATTTTTCTTCTGTATTTTGCAACGCTTCTTGAGCGAAGCTTTGATAATTTAACATCGTCAACTGTTATGGTTCCTTCTGTAGGATTTAACTCCTTAAGCAATAATTTTATAAATGTTGATTTTCCTGAGCCACTGGCTCCCACAACAAATACAAACTCTCCATCATCTATATCAAGATTCAAATTATTCAGTGCCGGTGCCCCGTTTCCATAAGTCTTACTTACACCTTCAATTTTAATCATTTACTTTCTCCTTATTTAATCTCATTAATCACGTAAATATGTTCATAACGTATTAAAAGTGAAAAGCAATATACTCTGCTTTTCACTTTTAAGCATCCTCTAAGTAGTTGTCCCACCAACACCGGTGTTCATCCATACCACTTATTTAAAAATCTGTGTTACCCATATACTTCATATACTTAACTACCATTAATGCAATCTTAAAGGTTATTGCATCCTCAAATACACGGAGGTCTAATCCCGTGCTCTTTTGTAGTTTATCAAGTCTGTATACCAATGTATTTCTGTGTATATAAAGCTGTCTTGATGTTTCAGAAACATTCAAGCTGTTTTCAAAGAACTTATTAATGGTAGAAAGTGTTTCCTCATCAAACTCATCCGGTGATTTACCCTCAAAGATTTCTTTAATAAACATTTTGCACAACGGAATCGGTAACTGGTATATAAGTCTTCCTATTCCTAAGTTGTTGTAAGCAACAACACTCTTTGTACTAAAGAATATTTTTCCTACATCCAACGCCATTCTTGCTTCCTTATATGAACGGGAAACCTCTTTAATTTCTTTTACAATGGTTCCATATGCCACATTCGCCTTTACCATAGCTTCCGTATTAAGCATATCTACAATAGTGTTAGCTATACGTTCTACTTCCTCATATCCCTGCTTGTCATCTAAATGTTTAACAAGAATAATGCTCTTTTCATCAACAGCTGTAATAAAATCCTTCTTCTGACCGGAGAACAAAGTTCTCACTGTCTCTAATGCCACGCTGTCCTTTTCATTCTTAGTTTCAATAATGCATACACATCTACGTGCATCCACATCAATGTGTAATTTCTTTGCTCTATTATAAATGTCAACAAGGAGAAGATTATCTAAAAGAAGATTCTTAACAAAGTTGTCTTTGTCAAATCTTTCTTTGTATGCTACTAACAGATTCTGAATCTGAAATGCTGCCATCTTTCCAACCATAAATACATCATCGCTGGTTCCCTGAGCTATAAGAATAAGTTCTAACTGGTTTTCGTCATAAACCTTAAAGAACTGATATTCCTGAACTGACTGGCTGTCTGCCGGAGATGCTACAAATGACATTATAGCATGTCCAAACTGTTCTCCTACCTGGGAAGTACTGGCAACTATCTTTCCGTCTGTATCTGCCACATACAAATCAACCCTTGATATGCTTTTTATTCCCTCAATTGTATTTTGTAAAATCTGATTTGAAATCATATATATTCTCCTTGTAGTTATACCTTGCCTAAACAATCATTCAACTTATATTCTAACCCAGTTTTTAGCAAAACACAAGAGAAAGCCTTCCATTATATTTTAAATTTTAATGAATTTTTTGTGTACGCTTCTCCCTCTGCCCTTCATATCTGTCATCAAACTTATATATATAAGTGATTACCCCATGCTTGACAAAGAGCCTGATTAATTAGTCGCATAATTAATTATAGCCAAAAACAGCTATGAGCGCGAACTCATAGCTGTTTTACTTTTAGGAGACTTTTTTTACAGCCCCTTTTACTATCCTTTTTGTATTTATTTTGCAAGAATATTCGACCATTCAAAATCTACTTTCTTATAAGATGGATTTACCACTTTCAATATATTGTTATACAAATACTCATGAGATAAAAGGTTACTCATTTTCTTATTTCTGTACAGATAATCACTGATATTATAAACCGAAAATGTACATACATTGCTATACACATATTCTCCATTCTGTAGCTGAGCATAAGCTCTAACCTTGTACTTCGTAGTAAATTCTTTTTCTGTAGTGGATGCGAACAACATTGTTCTCACAAAGTACATTGCTGTGGATGATTCTCCTAAAACAGCATTACTGTTTCCCTGATCGCTTGTTTCAAACACTCTGACATATTCGTTATCAGAATCTATGCGTATATCACGATCATCCACATTAAAATTCTGTCCTTCGGAACTATCTAATGCATATATAAAACCCCATTTTAGGACTCTGGCATTATTTATTTGTGGTTCTACCGAACCAATTACTCGGCTTCCACCTTTCACGGCACTTATCTGATATCCCTCGATTTTAACTTTGTCACTTGTAATTATCTCTGGTTTTGTATCAATACTTTTTCCATAAACAGCAATATCCCATATAGAATACCCATATTCTGTGTTTCTAGACGTGCCATTAATTCTTATATAGCGGGCATTCACCATTTTATCTAGAATCATCGTGTCATTTTTATAATTATACGAAATTCCATCTCGCTCTTCTGCAATTCGCGTGAATGTTTGGCCATCTGACGACACTTCTATATCATATTCTCTCGCACTCGCTGTTTCCCATATAATATTAATCTGCTTCAAATTAATAATCTGTCCCAAATCAATCGTTAATCCCGATGGGTCCACCTTTTGCGCAGATGCCCATCTGGTTCCAATATCGCTGTCAATTGCTTTATCTGCCCCAGTGTCACTCCCTTCATCAGATGTGGAAACAACGCTGACTCCTGACTTTCTTACAAAATTCTCATAAATTTCATCCTTGATTGTTACTGCATCATCTAACAAAGTGTTTCTTGTCCCGCTAAATAATGTGTATTCTTGTCCCTTAAGTGGTAACTGCACATATCCTTCCGGATTTCCATACTCGACATACAGCCTTCCTAATTCTGTTAAGTCTCCTGTCTCATAATTATATAATGATGCGATTCCATTCGTCTCATTCGTAGAATTAAACGAAAACCATGCATATCTTTCCACATAAGGTCTGGCATTCAATCCGTCAATTGCAGTTTTCATAAATTCTTTCACGGATTCGATATGTTCCACGTCATTATGCGGCCATCCATAAACAGCAAATTCAGTAATCCATATCGGTTTATGATACATCTCATATGTTTTATCAACCACTTCTCTCAAAAAAGTCTCAGCTGCTTCTTTTCCTGTATATTGCCAGTAATAGCAGTGAAGTGCAATAAAATCCACCGTATCATGATTGATTCCATTCATAAATGTACGAAACCACACGCCATTATCCCATGAGGGGCTTAATGATGGTGCCGGCGTTCCCAAAACATAATCATGTCCCAGAAAATTATTCCAATGACCAATCGCCGTATTTACATCTATGTTGCTCCCTCCAATATCTCCACCTGCATCCGGTTCATTATATGCCAACAGATGCTTATATCCATTTTCTGCTACATAAGATATACTTCCTTCATTTCCCGTTCCCCAAATCATTGGAACATACTCCATTGTTTTGTAGGATTCATATGTATGTGGATATGCGGCCCAATTATAATACCAGCCCATATTCATTTCCACTGGCTCTAAATATCTTGCCATCTCCTCATTTGCACACAACCCCTTTTTGGTGACTCCAAAAGTTATTGTTTCTGTGCTCTTGCTTGTTCCATTATTATATTCTGCCGTTACATATGCCGTATACATTTTTACATTAGTTGTATAATACTCATATGAGGTATCACTGGTTGTTGCAATCAACTGCCCATCGATATACAATTTATAGTTTTTTACAGATGATCCTACAGCTGGTGACCATTTTATATCAAAACAGCCTGCACCAATTAATCCATTATTCGCTGGAGCAGTAATTTCAAATGCTTGCGCGGCTTGCGTTTCTTTTTTCATACCAAAAAACGGAACAAGCATAATTACCATTACAATCATGAATACCAGTCTTAACAGATTTTCTTTTTTCCTTATCTGATTAATCACCGCAACTCCTTTCTTTCGTCAATGAACACTGTCTATGCTACTTCATGCTTAGTTTCTTTATCCTAGGCCATGAACCATAACACTTCTATTTTCTTCAAAGATATTTTTGCGCTCTTTGAATTTTTATCCTTCGCTGCCTTCTTCACTTTGGTTTTTGCGACTTTTATAGAGCTCTTTGCTGTAGTCTGTTCAGATGTAGAGACAGGCTACGTTGCTGCCTGATTAGTTATCATGTCAGACTTCGTTGCAACCGGAGTCGTTGTCTCCGCAGATTCTGCCGTAACCGGGTCCGTTGTCACTGCCGGGCTTGTTGATCTTTGATTTGTATTTCTTGCGGTCCCCACAATTCTAACATAACGCGCATTAGACATAATAAAGAGGATGATGGCATCATTACGATTCTGTTGTCTGCCCATTCCTTCTGCTTCCGCAATTTTCTCCGTCGGTAGACACTTCTATATAATACTCGCTTGCACCAGCATCCTCCAATATAATATTTACCTGCTTAATATTGTAAACAGTTCCTTTGTATATTAACACAATGTGTCTGTTTCTTAGTTTGCAATAACCTGCTCTGTTTCCTTATCAAAGATATGTAACTTTGTAAGATCCATAGCTAATTTAACTTCATCACCAGGTCTTGCTGTTGTACGTGCATTTACTCTTGCTGTACAATCAAATCCCTCAACATCGAAGTATAAGTAAACTTCTGCACCAAGTAATTCGTAAATTCTGATAGTTGTTGTGAAAGCACTTTCAGGTGACATTTCAATGAAGCTTTCTTCATCATGAATGTCTTCAGGTCTGATACCCATAACAACTGTCTTACCGATGTATCCGCCTTCTTCAAGTCTCTTGCCCTGTTCTGCAGGAACTGTGATATATGTTCTGGCCTGACCAATATGTAACTTAATGTCATTGCCTTCTTTTTCAACTTCTGCATCAATGAAGTTCATCTGTGGTGAACCCATGAATCCTGCAACGAATAAGTTAACCGGTCTGTCATATAAGTTCTTTGGTGAATCAACCTGCTGTACAACACCATCCTTCATAACTACGATTCTTGTACCAAGTGTCATAGCCTCTGTCTGGTCATGTGTAACGTAGATAATTGTTGCACCTAATCTCTTATGAATCTTAGCAATCTCAACACGCATCTGTACTCTTAACTTAGCATCCAAGTTAGAAAGTGGTTCGTCCATAAGGAATACCTTAGGATTACGAACGATGGCACGTCCCATCGCAACTCTCTGTCTCTGACCACCTGATAAAGCCTTTGGCTTTCTGTCAAGTAACTGCTCAAGGTCAAGAATCTTAGCTGCATCCTTAACTAATCTTTCCTGTTCAGCCTTTGGTACTTTTCTTAACTTAAGACCAAATGCCATGTTATCGTATACTGTCATATGTGGATATAAAGCGTAGTTCTGGAATACCATTGCTATATCTCTGTCTTTTGGTTCTACGTCATTTACTAATTTGTCTCCAATATATAATTCACCGGATGAAATTTCTTCAAGCCCTGCAATCATACGAAGTGTTGTTGACTTTCCACAACCTGATGGTCCTACAAAAATAATAAATTCCTTGTCCTTAATCTCAAGGTTAAAATCTTTTACTGCTTTGAATCCGTTTGGATAAACTTTGCAGATGTTTCTTAATGATAAACTTGCCATATACTTTCTTCCTCCTAATAAAAATAGTTTTCTCTAACCATTTGTATGCAACAATAATAAATCACAATGACATAAATTGCTATATTGTAATTAAACAAAATAATGAAATAATCTTTGTTACATTTGCATAGGGGTGGCACTATTTGTTTAAAAATATGTTATTTTCACCAATAGTTAAACGTTTTTCTTTGAGCAATCTGCCGATAGCACGTTTAAACTCACTTTTGCTCATATTGAAATCCGTTTTTATTCTCTCAGGTGATGCCTTGTCAGTGTAATCTATTTTTCCACCGTTATTTTCCATAAATTCCACAATTTTTTTAGCATCATCATCTACCTGAAGGTATGCTTTTTTTCTTAATGACAAATCCATTTTTCCATCAGGTCTTACACTTTTTATTCGTGCCTCGATAGGCATTCCTATATACACTTTTTGGGTAAGTTCCTTCTGCTGTATAAGTCCATGATACTTATTGTCCACTGCCACAAAGGCTCCATACTTTGGATTATAATTATATACTGTTCCGCTTACAATATCCTCCGGTTCATGAGTAGAATTGCAGGTAAGATAATCATATACTTTCATGGTTGCACTTAATCTTTTACTTTTGTCAATATAAATGCCTACTAAAACCTTTTCCCCTTCTTCTATCTCCTTTGTCTGCTCCTTATATGGCAAAAACAGTTCCTTTCCCAGTCCCCAGTCTAAAAATGCACCAACATTTGTTACCTGTGAAACCTTCAGATATGCTGTTTCCCCTACTTCCGCAGCAGGCTGTACCATTGTAGCTATCAGACGTTCCTGAGAATCTCTGTATACAAACACTCTCAACGTATCTCCCACAGCTGTATTTTCAGGAACTTCCTTTTTAGGCAACAGTACCTTATCCTCTTCCGTTCCCAAATAAACTCCGTGCTCAGTGTTTTTTACCACCTTAAGATTCTGGCTTTTTCCCAGCTTTATTACACCTGATTCCAAAGTTTTTGAATCTAATTCACTTTTTTCATTTCTAAAATTTCTTTTTTCCATTTTATACCGCTTATTACTTATTTTGTTAGCTTTATCATTGTGTGCAGCTCTCCATCCATACTTTCAAAGGAAATGGTAAGTCCATTCTCCTCCTGATGTAAATAAGGAATTATTTTCTCCCCTTCTAAGGCTTCTTTGTTGTAAACAATTTCAATTTCACTAAAATCCCTGTTTACCGGAAGGTATTCCTCTGCTACACGCAAATAATTTGCATTGTTCATGTGTCCGTTTTCATCAATATATGAACTAAGCACCTTGAAACTTTCAAGCTTCTTTCTATCTTCTGAAGGCCTTAATTTTCTTGAAACACGAAGTTCCTCAAATATCTCTTCTTCACAATAGGCTTTGGTTTCATCGTCGCTTATTCTTATGGGCATTCTGCTTTTTAGATCAATCATTGCCCATATGGTTTCCGCCTTAACTGCGTACTCACCATCATTATCTTTGATGAAATACTGTCTGTTAGCCATTACCCTTCCAAATTTTGAAGGTGCAGTGCCAACACATATTTCATCCCCTAATTTCAAAGGTTTATAAAGTTTTATTTTGTAGGCAAGTACCACCCATCCTTTATTAACCTCTTTCATATGGTCAGGTCCCACACCTAAGGCTACAGACTGAAAAGTGCTGCAATCCTGAAGGTAATTCATTATCTCATAGTATGGAACACTGCCATTTCTATCTAATCTGCTATAACTTACCGTAGTATTAAATGTATACATTATTAAGCCACCTATTCTGCTGCAGTAGTTGTTTCTTCCGGAGTTGTCTCTCCAGGTGTTTCCGGCTGAGTTGTTTCCTCTTCTGCCTTTTCTACTGTAACTTTAAGGGTTGCTGTCTTTGCTGTATATGACTTTTTGTTATAAGTAGCTGTATATGTGATAGTATATGTTCCCGGAACAGATGTATCCACATCTCCCTTAATTGTAATGTTATTCTTTACATTAAGATCAACATTCTTATAATTTTTAAGAGTCTTTACATAGCTATATGGGTCAAAGGCTTCGCCCTGCTTAATAGTAACAGCTGATGTATTAAGGGCAAACTTAACTCTCTTGTCAACTACCTTGTAGGTAACTGTTTTTGATGCTACTAACCTATTAGTTCCCCTTACTTTATATGTAACTTTATATGTTCCAGCCTTAGTAAATCTGTATGTTCCTTTTTTAGCCTTTACACTTCTATTATTATATTTTACATATGTCTGTATTTTTGATGTAAGTCTCTTTCCGGATTTCATTTTGGCAGTAACACCTTTTTTAAGATTTTCAGACGTTCCCATAGCAATATTCTTTTTAGATTTTGCTCCTGTTATAACAGGTTTCTTAGTATCTACAACTGAAAATGTAATAGTCTTTGATTTTGTGTTTCCAATGGAATCCTTAACAGTAAATTTAACCTTATATTTTCCTATTTTCTTAGTGTTAATTTTTCCTTTTACCTTGATAGTTGCATTTTTCTTTGTAAGCACATTTCCTGCACTATCTTTAATTGTTACTAAATCAAGAGGTCTAACTTTCTTTCCATATTCTACTTTTGTAGTATCGGCACTGATTTTAGGTGCTGCCTTTCTATATGGGTTAGCCGGGTCCGGATCAGTAGGATCCCAATCTGTGAATTTTCCATTGCTAATTGGTGTAAATGAAGGTCTTGGCAATGGATCATCTTTCTTGCTGCCCCAGAATGTAACTACCTTTGTTCCAACTGCACAATGGTCATATATCCATTTTGCATCCTTGCAAAGTAATCTTACACAACCGTGAGATGCCTTCTGTCCCATAACGTTGTAAGCTGAAACTGACATTGTAGATTTATCACCATTCTTGTAGTACCATACTGAATGGAATAATATTCCCTCTGTAATTCTTGTACAATACTGTGCATAGCAATTGCCAATCATTTCATGCCATCTGTATTTTACCGGTACATAAAATGTTCCCACCGGCGTTTCATTACTAGGTGAGCAAATCATGGCTTTAATTGCTTTTCCCCTGCTGTTATATATTGTTGTGCAGTTAGTTCCTAAATTAACTTTAATTGTATATGCTGCACTTTCCTTTGCACTTACTTCCTTAGTTCCATTTACCAGATTAACCCCTGTTATAGTGGTTACAATCATGGCAATAACCATAAGTATTGATATACTTTTTTTCAATGCTTTCATTAGTTTATACTCCTTTCAAATTTAAAGTAAACCCTATTATACTATTATTCATTTTAATTTACAAACTAATTTATATTACTTTTTTTGTTACGAAATGCCTAATATTGCATTATGTTTTTTTAGAATATTCTTAAATTATTTCTAAAAAAAGAACTGAAGGCGATCTGTATTTCGCTTCAGTTCTTTTTGTTAATTATCAGTTATCTACTTTTTCATTTATCAATAATTCTATTAAAAATACTACTGAAATCATAATTCCTAATACCATATTTTTGTTATAATAAAATTTCGATATTGTGTATATAATGCTTATTGCAAATATTAATTTACATTTATTCTTAAAATTATTTTCCAACAACGACTATTTACGTGTTATTATATATTGTGTGATTTTCTTTTTTGATATTATTGATAATCCATTACTTTAGTATCATATATCATAGCAAAAGATTGTTTTTAGTTGTAAAAACATCTTATATATTTGCTTATAACTTTTGCTAGTTCTGAGAAAATCATAATCTTGTAAAACTAGGAGGAATCATGTCAAACACAAAGAAATCTCATTTTACTTTATATTTTATTTTACTGGCTGTTGGATTTGTTTTAATTGCCCTTGATGTGGATGTTAAAACCAATATTAAATATCCCCACAAATACGAAAATTCATCTTCCGTTACCGGCGAGTTTCAATATTATAATATTGATTCCCTTTACGGTGCCACATGTACATATAAACTGATGGATACCTCAAGTAAAAGTACAAGGCATCCCCTTGTAGGCAGTGAAACTAATGTTTCAAGCGATGCAGTGGAAACTAAGGTTATTGATAAGGTATTTTTTGACAATATACATATAGATATTTTTAATGATATTGTGGGATTTATATGTATTTTTGTAGCATGCTTTAATCTAAGAAAGGCTAATAAACGTTTTAGTCTGGCTTCATTGTCTGCCGTAAGTGGTATTATTTTAAACATTGTTTTGGCTATGCTTCCTTTTATTATAAACGGTGAAAGCCTTTGTATAGCCGGCATGATTATCGGCATGGTATATTTAGCCTGCAATGTTTTAACTACTTTCCTGTTTTGTGGTGGATTATTTAAGATGTGTCCTCAGGTTTGCTGTCGTGATGAGCGTAAATGGGGGAAAATGACCTGGTTCGTTTCTTTTGCCCTGCAAATTCTTACAACCTTTGTTTTCTGGTTAGGTTCCGACTTTGGTGCCTTATATACCTTAGGACAGGTTTTAGAAGTTATTATGATAATAGATATTATAGGTTTCTTCATTATAATGAAAAGGACTCTTCCATATTTGGAAAAGTCCTACATTAAATCCCTTAATTTTTCCAGTACCAATTCGTAGTTATTTGCCCGGTGTGGGAAAGTACATCCCGAACAGTCTTTAATACCGTTAGGGGTGTATGAAAAATTCCCGCCACATTTATCCTTTAGGGGATATAGTGGGCAATAACAAAACATACAGTTAAAATCTTTCGTATCTTTCACCTTATGGCACGGAAAATATTCACATTCCTTGTTTTGGAAAAATTTATAACTCATATTTATTCGTTCCTAAGTATTACACTTACACCGATTCCCACTGCATCAGGGCCTGTATGACAGCATACGCTAAAAGAAAGAGGATTATAATAAATATCCTTAACATTCGGGAATCTTTCCTTTACTTCATTGTACCATTCTTCTGCTGCCTGATCATTTGTAAAAGTTCCTGCCGCACCAATTCTTATTTCTGCATCCGGCTTTTCTGCTAGTGTTTTATTCACAAACTCTTCTGTGTAATCCAAAAGCTTTGCTACACTTTTCTTCATGCCGCGAACTTTTTCAATGGCGTCGAATTTTTCTCCTACAGTAGTAAGTATCGGCTTTATGTTTAAAACAGCACCAAGAGTTGCTGCTGCCGGTGTTATTCTTCCACCTTTTTTCAAATATTTAAGGTCGTCTACAGTCAGGAAAATAACTGAATCATAAGCATTTTTTTCTAATGCATCTTTTATTTCCTTAGCTGATACACCGTTATCTGCCATCCACTTGGCATCCTTTACTGCTTCTCTCATGGTTACTGATATTCTGTGATTATCCACTACCTGCACCTTACCGTCGTATTCCTCAGATAACTGGATTGCTGCGTGACATGATGCACTAAGTCCACTGGACATAGGTATATATACCACCTCATCATAACCATTTTCTAATATGCTATCCCACATATCCATAACATCTCCCGGTGAAGGCTGTGATGATGTCACATCCTTTCCGGAAATCATACTATCATAAAATTCCTTTTCTTCTATGTCTTTTCCTTCAAAATAAACTTTTCCGTCTATAATAACCGGCATGGAAAGAGAAAAAACTCCAAGTTTTTCTCCTTCTTCCGGCTTTATTCCGCTATTGCTGTCGGTCATAACCGCTGTTTTCATATATTATTATCCTTTCTTTTTGCCTAAACACCTGATAATGGTCCTTATGCCTTATGGGGCAATCGGCTTAATCCACTCTTTCCTTTCCCCAGAAGAATAACGCTACTGTTCCGGGACCGGTATGGCTTCCAATAGTAGTTCCAATACTGTTAATTTCCACTTTTCCGTTAAGCTTAGGGAATTTTTCTTCAACAAGGGCTGCTACTGCCTGTGCGTCTTCTAAACATGCAGAATTGGAAATATAGCATTTCTGTGAATAGTCATACCCATCCTCTGCTAATTCTTCCATTCTGGCAACTATTTCTTTTATTACTTTTCTTTTTCCCTTTACTTTGGCTCTCGGAATAAGCTTACCGTTTAAATCAACGTTTAACAGCGGGCATATTCCAAGGATTCCTCCGAAAAATCCTGCCGTTTTTGAAACTCTTCCACCTTTTATGTAGAATGTAAGGTCAGTAGAGAAAAACCAGTGATTTACCCTTCTCTTATTTGCCTCTACCCAATCCTTTAATTCATCAATTGACATCCCCTCATCTCTTAGGTCTGCCACTTTATCCATAAGAAGTCCGAAGCCTGACGATGCTGCTAAGGAGTCTAATACATATATCTTTCTGTCAGGAAATTCCTCCTCTAATGCTGACTTTGCAATCATTGCTGAATTAATTGAGCCTGAAATTCCTGATGAAAGGCAAAGATGCAAAATATCTTTTCCATCTTCTAAAAACTTTCTGAAATATTTTTCATATTCGTCTGCATTAACCTGTGATGTCTTTGTTTCCGCTCCGTCTGCCATAGCCTGATAAAACTTGTCAAAAGGCATTGTTTTGCCTAAATCATCATAGTGGCTTACGCCATCTAATTCGTATTTAAAACAAACATAATTAATGTTTCTCTCTTCAAAATGCTCTGCTGATAAATCTGCAGTTGAGCAACAGCTGATTACATAATCACTCATCATCCTGCTCCTTTCTAATTGGCTTACATAGTTTAGTTTTTACATTTTTGAATTATAACATTATTGTATATTTTAGGCAAGAAGCGAAAAAGGTTAAGTTTTACTTGAAGTCTTATTCCTGCTGCTGAATTGCGGCATATCCTGTCTCACCTGTACGGATTTTGTCAACACTTCTTATCTCATAGCTAAAAATTTTACCATCTCCCACTTCACCGGTATACGCTGCCTTTTTAATTGCAGCTATGGTTTTATCTGCCCATTCCTCAGAAGATACTACAATCTCAAATTTAATTTTTGGCTGCATCTGAATGTCAACCTCCATACCACGGACTATTTCCTTATATCCTCTTTGGATTCCACATCCCATAACCTGAGAAACCGTAAGTCCGTTTACATTAATGTCTGCCAAAGCATTTTTTACGTCTTCAAACTTTTCTTCCCTGACAATTGCTTCTATTTTAATCATCATAATGATTACCTCCATATAGGTTATTTATTATTTTAAAATTCTACTGATCCATTCCGTTAAATGTAGGGTAAGCACTTTCTCCGTGCTGTGTAATATCAAGTCCGATTTGTTCCTCCCTAAGAGTTACTCTTAAAGGTGTGAAGATTCTGACAATGCCTACGCAAATCAGCGTTCCTACAACTGCAATTAAAATTGTTATAGCTATTCCTTCTATCTGGGCTGCAAATAAACGCCAGTCGCCAAAAACCAGGCCATCCCATTTTGCCACACTGTTAATTGAACTTTTTCCAAATATTCCGGTTGCTATTCCGCCCCAGATACCGCCAATTCCGTGACAGCCAAAAGCATCAAGAGCATCATCTATTTTAATTATTTTCTTAACCAGAATTACTCCGTAATAGCATATCGGGCTGACTAAGGCACCTATAATAAATGATGACCAGATTGGAACAAATCCGGCTCCCGGTGTAATTGCCACAAGCCCTAAAACCAAACCTGTAGAAGCGCCAACTAAGGTTGTCTTTTTATCATTTATAACATCAAGAAGCATCCACGCCAACAGTGCTGTTGCTGAAGAAATTGCTGAAGTCATAAAAGCGTGGGCAGCTAATCCGTTTGCCCCTAAGGCACTTCCTGCATTAAATCCGAACCAGCCAAACCATAAAATTGTAGCTCCTAAAACTACAAAAGGTATATTGTGAATACGATATGTTACTCTTTCATATCCTTTTCGTCTTCCTAAAATAATTGCCAAAACAAGAGCGCTGACACCTGAACTTATATGTACAACATCTCCTCCTGCGAAATCCACGGAACCTATTTCTGCCAAAAGTCCGCCTTCGCCCCATACCATATGTGCCAATGGATAGTAAACAACTATTGACCATAAGGCAATAAATATAAACAATGCCTTAAATTTCATTCTTCCTACTAAAGCTCCGGTTATAAGTGCCGGCGTAATCATTGCAAACATCATCTGGAATGCACAAAATACAAGATGAGGAATTGTATCGGCGTAAGGCCCCGCCTCCATGCCTACATTTTCTAGTCCAAACCATCTGAAATCTCCTATAATTCCGCCGTGGTTTCCACCAAATGCTAAAGAATATCCGAATAAAGTCCACATAAAAACTGATAATCCCATTATGGCTACGCATACCATCATAGTGTTTACAACATTTTTTCTTCTAACAAGTCCTCCATAGAAAAAAGCAAGTCCCGGCGTCATAAAAAATACAAATGCCGCACAGATAATCATAAATCCTGTATCCCCTGTGTTCATAAATAATACCTCCGTTAAATATATATTTTTCAGTCTTGGCACCAAAATTCCTATTTGTCAGCCTTTGTTAGGGGGTAGGCTGATAAGATTCTCAATGCAAAAAAGGACACCCGACACATATATCATATGTCGAACGTCCTTGTTCACTTAAAATATTAACATCGAAGCTTAATTATTTCAAGTGAAAGTTTAGAAAATCAATTAAATCTTAGTTGAATCTTAATTTTATAAATTCACAAGTTCTTTTACTACTTTTTTCATCTGCTCTACATTTTCATCATTCATTGCAGATTTAATTGAAACAACCGGTTCTAGAATTTCTATCTGTTTCATGGTTTCAAGAGATGCCTTCATTGCTCTTGCTGCCATTGGTGCCCAGGAGCCATTTTCCATAATAGCCACTGTTCTTTTCTGATAATTTTTCGATTTAAGTATATTTAAAAATGTCTCCATTGGCTGGAAAACTCCACCATCATAAGTTGAGGCAGCCAGTACTATTCTGTCATATCTGAATGCATCCTCTATTGCTTCGTGAATGTCCTCATTGCACAGGTCACATATTGCAACTTTTTCACAACCTTTTTCCTCTAACATTTCTTTTAATTTTTCTGCTGCCTTGGCTGTGTTTCCATGTATAGATGCATAGGCTATGAATACCCCTTTATCTTCCGGCTCATATTTGCTCCAAATATCATATTTTCCAATATAATATTCAAGGTTTTCAGTTAATACAGGTCCATGAAGGGCACATATTTTTTCCACTGAAACGCCTGCTAATTTTTTCAGAAGCATTTGAACCTGTGCACCATATTTACCAACAATATTAAAGAAATATCTTCTTGCCTCGCATGTCCAGTCCTCATCTGCATCCCTGGTGCCAAATTTTCCAAAGGCGTCTGCACTAAAAAGAACCTTTTCAGCACTATCATATGTAACCATAACCTCCGGCCAGTGAACCATAGGTGCCATTACAAAGCTAAGAGTATGTTTTCCCAGTTCCAATGTATCTCCCTCAGCTACAACCACTTTTTTGTCTCCTAAATCCACATGGAAGAACTGATTTATCATCTGAAAAGTTTTTGCATTTCCAACTATTTTCATATTAGGGAATTTATTAACCAATGCCATTATACTGCCTGAATGATCCGGTTCCATATGCTGCACTACAAGATAGTCAACACTTCTTCCCAGCAATGCCTCATCCACTTTGACAAGCCACTCTTCCGTTACATGCTCATCCACAGTATCCATCACTGCCACTTTTTCATCTAAAATAACATATGAATTATATGCCATTCCCTTTTCTAACATATACTGATTTTCAAAAATCTTTATATCATAATCATTAACTCCAACATTTAATATGGTGTCTGTAACTTTTTCTACCATTTGTCCTGCTCCTTCCAAATAACCTATTATATTTTTATCAATTATAGCATTGCACAAAAAGTTGCGTCAACTTTCATAATTAACGAATCTGCATTACCTCTAATGAATTACAGTCCAAAGAAATTCCCTGCTGCAATCCCAATTACCGCTGAAAAGCATATGATTAATATAGGATGTTTTTTCTTAAAAGCCAAAAAGCACATAATAAAAAATACTGCTGCTGAAATATATATTTCCGGAGTTTGCATCACCGCTTTTTTAATGCCGTCAGGGAAAAATACTGTGGTTGCCACAGATACTACCGCAGCTGCTATCAGTCCTATTACTCCCGGCTTTAACCCTGTCATACATCCCTTTACTACTGTGCTTGTTTTAAACTTTTCATAACATTTAGCCACAAATATGATTATTAAAAACGACGGTAATGCCACACCTACAGTGGCACACAAAGCTCCCGGTATTCCTGCTTTTTCCATACCTATATATGTTGAAATATTAATGGCAAAAGGTCCCGGTGTACTTTCGCTTACAGCAATAAAATCAACTAATTCCCGAGACGTAATCCATCCGTTGGTCTGAACCTGCTCCTGAATCATTGGAAGCATGGCATATCCACCCCCAAAGGTGAAAAGTCCGATTTTAAAAAAAGTAATAAAGAGTTTTATTAATAGCGTCATTTAGTCTTCCCCCTTATTACTGAATAATAGATAAGTCCTGCCCCGGCACACATAATTAAAACCGTCAAAACATTAACATTAAGAAAAGCCACTAAAATAAAAGTTGCTGCCATTACAATATATGAAAATGGATTTTTGCCACATTCCCGGTACATACTTACTAATGCCTTACATATAAGTGCCAAAACTCCCGCCCGGATTCCCATAAACCCGTAACGTACCATCTTGAGGTTTTCAAACTTTTTAATTGCCAGGGAAATCACCACTATAATAAAGAAAGCCGGAAGAATTACTCCCACAGTAGCACAAAAGCTACCTAAGACTCCCCCTACTCTGTATCCCACAAAAGTTGCAATATTTACTGCAATAGGCCCCGGTGTGCTTTCTGAAATTGCCACCATTTCCAATAATTCGTCAGAAGTAATCCATTGGTGCTTTTCAACCATTTCCCGCTGTATTAACGGAATCATGGCATATCCGCCACCAAAAGTAAACAAACCTATTTTCAAAAACGATAACAATAATTTTAATATATTTCTATTACCCATGAATTTTTCCTTTAATTTTATTCCATGGCTAGTATACCTCAATTGCTGTCATTTTAAAATAAAATACCGGTTCCGTTTTTCATTGACTATTGCAAATCACCTTCCAAACCAAACCGGTATCATAAAATTATATTAAATTAAATATTTGCTTTAAATATTTCTCCAATGTTGCCCTTTAAATCCACACCAAGTTTAATTAGTGTTTCATTTAATGCATCCATTGTTTCCTTCATGTCATCTAAATTGGCATTTGAGCCCATGTGTCCGATACGGATTACCTGTCCTGCCAGTTCATCAAAGGAACCTGCCAGCATAATGTTGTAATCTTCTCTCATTACTTTTAAAATGTCACCGGCTGTAGTTTCCTTTGGCACATCAAATACTGTAACGGTATTTGAAAAACCTGACTCTAAGTGAAGCTTTAAACCTGCTTCTGTTATGGCTTTTCTGCAGGCATTAGCAATTACCTCATGTCTCTTAAGCATTTCGGTGTCTGCCTTTATGTTGTCAAAGGCTGCCCTAAGTCCATAAATATCACTTATTGGCATGGTATATGGGAACCATTTTGCTTCGTAATATCCCTCAAACACCTTTAAGTTAGCATAAAATGATGCTATAGGTGTTTTTCTGTTATCTATTGCTTTTTTGGCATCATCACTTACCACAACAAATGTAAGTCCCGGAGGTGCGGAAACTGCCTTCTGGGAACCTCCACATAAAATATCAATTTTAAATTCATCTACATTTACAGGCTCTCCAAACATTGCTGAAACTGAATCCACAACTGTCATTATTCCGTATTTCTTTAATAAAGGACAGATTTTTGAAATATCATTTAACATTCCGCTAGGGGTGTCACAATGAACCACCGTTGCGTACTTATAATCATGATGATTTTCAAGGTATCCCTCTAACTGTGCCACGTCAATAGTGTTTTTGTAATCTACTGTGTAAAGCTCCGGCTTTCCACCATACATGGACACAAAATCTGCAAATCCTTTTCCGTAAATGCCATTGTCTAGAACTAAAACCTTATCTCCCGGCTCAGTCATGGAGGCACAAGCTGCCTCTAATCCTAAAATACCTTCACCGTCTAATATAAGGGTCTCGTTTTTTGTTCCTAAAAGACTGCTTATAAGTTCACAGGTTTCTTTATAAAATTCAACAAAACCTTCATCTAAATCCGGATTTGTACACTCAAGGCTTCTTGCCATTCTGACATTTTCCTTTACCTGTGTAGGCCCCGGTGTCATTATTTTGTACATTTATTCTCCAATCCTACTGAGGCATTAATGAATTTTTAGCTTTCTTTAATGGCTCAATAACTATCATAACTATTACTGCTGCAACAAATACCTGAATAATGTTTCCGGGTATTGATGTAAACGGTGCAACCCAGTTCCCATAAATAATTACTTCTGCAAAATAATATCCTACTATTTTAATTATCAATGCCATAAGCATTGCAAATACGCTCCAGCCGAAGCCTTTTTTCTTTTCTGAAATAAGACCTACTACAAATCCCATTAATCCAACAATTACTAATGTAAAAGGTGCCCATATAGCCCAAGGGGATAATAAATCAAACAATCCCATTCCAATACCTCCGGCTAATGCTCCTACTTTTTTACCAAATAAAATTGCGAAAAGGAAAAGCGGCACGTTTCCAAGGTGAATAAGACCACCATTTATTGCAATAGGCAATGTAATGTTTACAAAAGCCGTAAACACATAAGTTAATGCTATGGCGATTGCTGCTATAACAATGCGAATAATCTGCTCTCTTCCAAACGTTTTTTCTGTTACACTGTTTGTTTTCATTGTGAATACTCCTCTCATATGTACTTGTGGGGTTTATTATATTCACATTCTGGTATTTTCTGTATAGTCAATTTTCGTCATATTTATAATACCAGTTTTATTTTGTAACAGTTGCGCTCCAATCGTAATCTATTATTTCATAATCTTTTTTTACTTTTTTTAGAATATTCTCATATAAGTAATTATGGGCATTATAGTTGTTCATTTGCTTACCCTGATACAGTTTATCTGCTATATCATATACATTGTACTGATAAACATTTGTGTATGCATATGTCCCATCCTTAAGTTTTGCATATGCCCGAACACAATAGTTTGTAGTAAATTCTTCTACCATATCTGTTGCAAATAGCACTGTCATTGCGTAGCTTCGTGATTTGCTAAATGCATTAGAAAATCTTCCTACTTCTTCTGTACCTTTTGAGACATAAACCTTGTTGCTGTCTGTTTTTGCAAACATATCAGAAGCAATATTTTCTTTTTCTCCTAATCCATATATTAAACCTACCTCTGATACCTCCTGTCCCTCTACGGTGTCATTTAATGAATATACCGTTCTCATTCCTCCAAGAGTTGTACTTATCTGATAGCCGTTAATTTCCATATCATCTGATATAACAATTTTATCTGATAAATTCTTTTGAATTTCTTCCACAGTTGTAGTTGACATAACATTCCATGATGCATCTAGTGCCTTGAACCATACTTTTGCGCCTTCTGATATGCTTCCAAGACTATCCTTACTTATGTTAATTTCCATTTCATTTTCAGTTTTAGTAACTTTGATACCGGCACCTGAAACTTCACTCCATCCCCAATCACTGTCATTTGAAGCATGGTAATATAGTACTCCATTTTCCACCATGTATTCAAAACCTGCATTTTCCTTCTTATATCCTGTGTTAATATTATTATCGGCATCTATGTATAATTGTGAATATGTGCATCCACTACTGTTTTCTATGTGGCAGCTTATATTTTCATCATTTTCCGTCGCTGAAATGGACAGTACGGCTGTTGTAGTTTCCTCTGGTCTGTTTACAGTTGTGGTTTCCTGATTATTTGTAGTTGTTTCCTGTGGCTTTACAGTAGTTTCTTCCGGCAATTTAGATGTGGATGTTTCCTTTTCACTGCCTTTTTCGGTAACGCGTATATCTCCAAGATTAAGCCACCCGTCTGCTCCCTGATTTTTGTTGGCAAATCCTAAAATATTGCCATTTTCCACGGGATTTATAACCTTAATTCCTATAGAATAGTCACCTGCTTCTAAGTCCGGATTATTTATAACATCCTCAAAAGAATAATCCTTTCCATCTGCTGCAATATCGCACAAATCCCATGTAGTGCGCCATGTTTTTACAACACTATCTCCCTTTTTAATTCCAATTTCCACCGGCCACAATTCATGATTATAATAAAATGGTGCCACACCAATATTTTTTATATCAACCTTAAGATATAAAGGCGACGTTGTAGTTATATTGTCATAATAAGCCTTAGAAACCCTTAAGTCATATCCCATTTTCACAGATGCCTTTCTGGCATTTTCTAATGTAACTCCACTATACTTTCTTATTGCTGCACAAATCATCCATGATGCATGGGTTTCTTCAATACATTTGTCAAAGTCCTGAAATCCCCCTTTTTCCGGTGTGACTCCTGAAAATATTACATTTTGACTTGGAGGGTACACCTCTCCTCCAATGCAATTGGTCATCCACTTATTCTGATCTTTTCCATTTTTTACTTTCTGCCAAAAACTCCATGACTGACCGCCATTTGCCTTTGACAATGTAGCGTATCCAAAGGAATCATCATGATATCCTACATCATATTTGCTAAAATCAATTCCATCTTTTGGCTCCCTTACAACTAACTGCGTTTTATTAAAGCTGTTATCAAATGCATCTAAAACTTCCTTGTAGACAGTAGTTGATATACTCCAGTTGGCCTTAGTGGAATCTGAGCCATTAAACGGCCAATTATGCCATTCCCCCCAAAATCCTAAAAGTCCAAGAGTTATAAATCCCAGTCTTCCGTCACCATCGTACTTTTTACCAAAATCTTCAATAAAATTTTTCATAGACTGTCTAAATGTTTTATTTTCGTAATCAGGACAATATCCTGCTCCTCCTAAATCTCCCGGCTCATTGTAATATCTCATATTAAGACCACCATCTATTAAAAACTGTGGTACACCGGTTTCTTCCCCCGGATAATCGTAATAAAATCTTACAATTGCCTGATGTCCTCTTGATGCTGTTTCCTGTAATTTCTTTTCAAATTTGCTCCAGTCAAACTCATTCATTCCTGTCTGTACATCCTTTACAGGCATATAAAACCATTCCAAACTATGTGGAATTGCCACATTACTCTCACTAAAAGGGAACATCCCCTTTAATGGATTTCCTTCATAGGAATCCCCTGCCTCAATAATGTGTGCTGTGTGTTCCTCTGCCACAACCGGCAAATTAATCCTGCCAATACAGGAAAAACTCATAACTACGGCTAAAATGCCGCTGGTAACTTTTAATAATCTTCCTTTCATAATTTTTACCCTTTCTTTCTTTTTTATTTATTTTAAATTAGGAATTATCCCAATTATAAAACCTGTAATATAAAAAATTACAGGTTACATCTATAACCTGCAATTTTCTACGTAGTTAGTTTAGTATTATTTATTCAATCTATGCTAACTCTTCCTTAGCACATTCTAATGCAGCTTCAATTACCTTATCCATGTCATAATACTTGTAATTTCCAAGTCTTCCGCCGAAAATAACATTTTCTTCCTTATCAGCTAATTCCTTGTACTGAGCAAAAAGGTTTCCGTTCTTTTCATCGTTAATAGGATAGTAAGGCTCAATGCCCGGCTTCCATTCTGAAGAATACTCTCTTGAAATAACAGTCTTTGGCTGTTTTCCGTATTCAAAATGCTTATGTTCAATAATTCTTGTGTAAGGAACTTCTCTTTCAGTGTAGTTTACAACTGCATTTCCCTGATAGTTTTCCTCATCAAGAACTTCAGTCTCAAATCTTACTGTTCTGTACTCAAGATGGCCTAACTTAAATCCAAAGTATTCATCAATCATACCTGTATATACAACTTTGTCTGCAATATCAGCATTATCCTTAATAAACTCGAAGTAATCTGTGTTAAGCATTACTTCGCTACCCTCTAACATCTTTTCAACGATAGGTGTGTATCCACCCATAGGGATTCCCTGGAATCTGTCATTGAAATAGTTGTTATCAAAGGTAAATCTAAGTGGAAGACGCTTAATAATAAATGAAGGAAGTTCTGTACAGTCTCTTCCCCACTGCTTCTCTGTGTAACCTTTAATAAGCTTCTGGTAAATGTCCTTACCAACTAATGAAAGTGCCTGTTCCTCTAAGTTTTTAGGCTCTGTAATATTTAAGTCAGCCTTCTGCTCCTCAATAATAGCCTGAGCTTCCTTAGGTGTCTTAATATTCCACATTTTGCTAAACGTGTTCATGTTGAAAGGAAGGTTATATAACTCATCCTTGTATACGGCAACAGGTGAATTAATGTAATTATTAAATTCAGCGAACTGGTTTACATAATTCCATGTATTCTTGTTGCTGGTGTGGAAGATATGTGCTCCGTATTTGTGAACATTTATACCTTCAATTTTTTCGCAGTAAATATTTCCTGCAATATGGTCTCTCTTGTCAATTACGAGACACTTTTTTCCTGCCTTTGTTGCTTCATTGGCAAAAACTGCTCCAAACAGTCCTGCTCCTACTATAAGATAATCGTATTTACTCATGTAGTCCTCCTAATTTTTTAAATAATTTATATTGTCATTAATTATTTTTTACAATATCTAAAAGTTGTTTTGCCCGGGCTTCAAAAGAATATTCCTTCTTTATCATATCCCACATTGATAATGTATTTTTCTTTATTTCATGATAATTATCCTCAAGTTTTAAAATACATTGTCTGAATTCCTCTTCATTTCTGTAATAAAGAATGTTGTCGCCAAAGATTTTATACAAATCTTCGCAATAATCCGTTATAACAGGAAGTCCACAGGCTACTGAATCAAAAATCCTGTTATTAATAAACTGATATTTTAACATATCATCCCAGTGATCATTAATGGTGGCGTAAGACGTTCTGTATAAGTCAGGAAGTCTGTCGTTTGGAACATTTATCCCAACCACATTCGGGCAATCCTTTCCTAAAAACGGCTCCCAGCCGCCTCCCCATATTTCTATAGGAAGTCTCATATCCACTGACCACATTACACATTCCCTTGGAACTCCTCTGGAGTTTCCCACAAAAATGTAATTATGCTTTTTGTCTGATGCCTCAGGATAAAATAAATCCGTGTCTGTACACTGTTCCAAAGAATAAACAGGCACACTTAATTCTTCCTTAAGCTTGTCTGCATAATATCTTGAACCAATGCACACTGCATCGTATAATTCATATTCATCCTTACTTATATTATCCGGATGACTAATGTTCCACATAATGTACCTGCATTTTGCATTTCTTCTGTCAGGATGATATTTCTTCAAGCCTCTGAGAACTATAACACAATCTGCCATTAATTCGCAAGACCAATCTTCGTACAAATCCACCACCGGATATATTCCTAATTTTTCAAGATTTTTAGCTAATGAATTGGCGAAATAAAAATCCCCCCAGCCTGCCTTTGCATTGCTATCCGGTGCAGGACATTTTATAATCCAGATTTTTCTGTCTCCTGCCATGCGTTTTATTTCTTCAGGTTTAACCTTCCAGTAATCACGGCGTACAAGTTCAGCATAATAATTCTTCCAAATCTTGTCAACAGATTTTGTCAAATTTTGCTCCGCATTTTTTACCAGTTTAGTGATTTTTGTTTCCGCTTCCCTATTTAAATCTGTCACTTCATTTATAACATCTTCACGGATTGTTTCACTTTGTGCCAATTTTTCCTTAATTAGCTTCTGCTGTGAAATTACCCTTTCAACAAGTTTCCGGTTTTCTTCCTGAGCAGCGAGATTTTCCTTAAGCAATGCCATTATTTCTCGCTTATCTGCACCACTTATATTGCGATATACTTTTGTAACAAAAGATATTTTCTTTATTTTATCCCGAAAAACTCCCATATATAAGCCTCGCTAATTTCTTTTAAACAATTTCTTTATATTCCGCGGAAGAAAGGTAATTGCTTTTCCCATTTTGAAAGTTGCAGAATTTTTAATGTAAGATATCTGCATTTCACTGTTTTTCCGGAAGCTTTCTTTTACGGCATTTATTTCCTTCTCTTTTTTCTTGCCTTGCATGTAATTTCTAAACCTTGAAACTCTGTAGTCTTCTTCCATGTTTCTGGCACGTTTTGACAGCTCACGGTTTGAATTTCTAAGTTCTGACAAAATTCCAACACAGCTGTAGAAATTAATGCCTTCCTCTTCATTAAGGGAATAAATATACTGCCTTAATTCCTCTTCATCAGAGTCCTTTATATAGTCCGCAGCCACCTTTAATATTCTTTCCATCTGAACTAAAAGAGAGTCATAATAGTTTTTGTTTTGCTTAACATTTTCCTTAAAGGCAAACTTCTCAAGTTCCATAATAATATAGTACAAGTGCAGGGAATGTTTGAAGTTCTGGGTTCCTGTCATTATGGAATCTTCCCTTACCCTTCTAATGTAAAATCTTGCATTTGCATATCTTACCCTTTTAGAAAAATACAGACACTGTATGGTAAAAAGATTATCCTCGTGAATAATTCCCTCTTTAAATACCAGATTGTTTTGCCTTAAAAACTCAGTTCTATTTATCTGAAGACATGCAGAAGGCTTAAACTCTGCATTATCCACCCATTTTCCAAATATTTCAGGTCCTGTGAAAATTCCTGAATAATCATATTTTCTTATATACTGATCGTCCCTGATTGTTGTACCATCACAATTTTCCAGTTCCTTAGTAGTAAAGAACATCTGATCTAAATTGTCTTTTCTACATTCATAATAAAGATACTCTAACGTCTGTTTATCCAAGGTGTCGTCACTATCTAAAAACAGGATATATTCTCCTGTTGCAGCCTTAATCCCTGCATTTCTGGCAGAAGATAACCCGCCGTTTTCTTTATTTATAAGCTTAATTCGTGAATCTCTTTCCTGATATTTCTTTACTATTTCCACTGAATTATCAGGTGTACCGTCGTTGACACATATAATTTCTATTTCTTTTAGCGTCTGATTAATAACGGAATCTAAACATTCACCAATATATTGTTCCACATTGTATACCGGTATAATTACAGATACCTTGTATTTAAAGTTACTTTCAGTAATTTCAGGTCTTGTCCACTCCTCCAAATTCACATAAGGCGCCAGCTTAACTTGGGCTAAAGCCTCCTGTTGCAGGATTTCCCACAAATCCTCTGCTTTTCTTTCAACAATTCTTGCCATCATGGAGAATTGATTTTTAACATAAAAATACGACTTTGAGTGTTCAAGGATTCCTAAAGTATAAAAAATATTGTATTTTAACTTGTTATATACTCTTACATATGCCTGTTTTGTACCACATTTGTTTAAATTAAAAAGACATGTATTAAGAGCCCTGTTTATATATGTTTTTTCAAATATTTCCCATAAATCTCTTTTTTCCAGTTCATTTTTCAGATGGTTTAAAGCGGTAAAAAACTCCAAAGTTCCACCCTTATTGGTTCCCTGAAGACTGCTTTCCAAATCTACCCTGTAGTTTACAAGCTTGTCACTTACAACGGTAATTCTTTCAGCAACTGCCATTGCCAGATATGAAAAATATAAATCATTAGCCCTTTTTAGGGTGTCAAAGGTGATTCCTTCCTGATTAATAAAGGATTTTTTAAATAATTTATTCCATGGTGCAGGAATAGTCATCTGAAAAAGACTGTCCCTTATTTCTTCATCTCTAGGTGAAAAAGGAACATTTTCCGGCAGAAGGTCTTCTCTTAAATAATGATTGGACTCTCTATATTCTTTATCCCTTTCGCTATATGCAATAACGCTACAAATACAGATATCTGCCTTATGGGAAACCGCCTTGTTGTACATTTTTTCAAGCATTTCAGGTTTGAAAAAGTCATCTGCATCTAAAAAGATAAGATACTCACCTGATGCGTGATTCATTCCATTGTTTCTTGCAACTCCTGCATATAAATTTCCCTGATTTAAAATAACTATTCTTTCATCTTTTTTGGCATACTCTTCTAAAATACTTTGAGTATCATCTGTGGAACCATCATTAACACATATAATTTCTATCTCTTTTAATGTTTGATTTGTTAAACTGTCAAGACATTCCCTTACATGTTCTCTGGCATTATACATAGGTATAATAACAGAAACCTTTATATTTTCCTTCATTTGTTACTTAAAATCCTCCTGCATTCAGGTATAATTCATTTATTCTGAAATTAATTTCATATATTGATTATATTCTTTTTTGTTATAGAAATATGATTCCTGCTTGCCTGTAATTCCAAACTCCGTAAACCATTCATTTTTTAATTTATTAAGCATATCATCATATACTGTTTTGGAAACTGTATTAAGATTCCACAAACTAAAGTGAAGTGCGTAATTTATATAATCCTGCTCCACTTCTTTGTATATGCCATGTTCCACAAGTCCCTGTTTCAGTTTTTTAAGAGCCTCATGGAAACACTGCCATGATTTTTCTCTTGTATTAGACAGGGAAACTGCATTGTTTCTCCGCTGATGAACCAAAACTTTGTCCTTTGGTACAACAGTAATTCTGTTGGAAAGCACCGTTGCCATAAACACAAAAAACATATCATTACTGGTTCTCTGCTCCTGAAATTTTAAGGCATATCTGTCCACAAATTCCTTTAGGAACAGCTTGTCCCATGCCCAGCCTACAAAAACCTTAAAAACATTGTCTGTCATTTGTCTGTGCTTAAAAGGTGTGTATGGAGGTATCTTTGCATATCTTAAAGTCCAGTCAGCCTTTTTGTACTCTTGCGTTTCCTCGTAATACTGGTCAGAATTAAATACCACCATATCTGCCTTATCTTCTACAGCCTTATTATATGCCACTTCCAGCATATCTTTTTCAAAAATATCATCTGCATCTAAAAATGAAAGATACTCACCTTTAGCATATGAAATTCCTTTATTTCTGGCAGCTCCGGCACCTGCATTTTCCTGTGTAATAACCGTAACATTGTCTAAATTCTCATATTCCTTTAAAGCTTCCAATGTTCCATCAACGGAGCCGTCGTCAACACATATAATCTCTATTTCTTTTAAAGTCTGACTAATAAGAGACTCCATGCATTTTTTTATATATTTTTCTCCATTATATACCGGCAGAATAACCGAAACCTTAATATTATCCATTTATTTACCTCTTTTAATGAGTTCCTTAACGTGGCAAGGCAAATACATTAATGCCTTTCCTACCTTATAAGTAGTAGAATTTTTTATGTCATCTAATTCTCTTCTCATATCCTCATCAGGATTTGCATTTGCCCTGATTTGTGGTTCAATAACAAACTCATGATAGAACTTCTTTGGTGATGCCATAAGAAGCTGTAACTGTTTCCAAAGTTTTTCGTCAAAAACTTCTTCTTTCAGTTCGCCTTTAACCTGCGCCCGCTTAAATTCCTCACTTATTCTTCCAATGTACTCTTCTTTAAACTCATCACTAATTCTTCTAATTGTGGCAAAATAGTTGTGAAGTTTCTTTACGCTGTACATATATTTGAATCTTTCCCATATTTCCTCATCCTTCATAAGAATGTCTCTGATATGGTCATACTCAACATTCATGCAATAAACCTTTTCAGGATTTTTAACTGATGAATTAGGGTTATCTCTCCTGTTTCTATAGTAAGGCGTATCTATAATCATAGCACGCTTTCCGTATACAAAAGTCTGGAACCAGAATCCATTGTCCTGGAAGGACGCTCCCGGAGTTTCATTATGTCTGATACCGTATTTTTCAATAAAGTCTCTTTTATAAATTCCACTCCACGTATTCATAATGTAAAGAAGTGCCTCCGGAGTTTCACTTGGATTAAATAACTTATTATAATCCTCCGGATTCTTTGAAAGGTGATTATACACCAGATACATATTTCCTGTTTCACCCCTCTGGAAACGGTAGAAATCCGCCTTTACAAAGTCAAGGTCATTGTCCTTTGCCACCTTGTATAAATCTTCATACATAGTGATTGCCACGTAATCATCCGGCTCTAATATTCCTATATACTCTCCTGTAGCCATATCAAGGCCGATATTCATTCCTATTCCATATCCGCCGTTTTCTTTATCTACTATTTTAATTCTGTCATCTTTTGCTGCATATTCCTGAAGAATTTTTAATGAACCATCTGTAGAACCATCGTTAATACAAATGATTTCTATATCCTTTAATGTCTGTCTTGTAATGCTCTCCATGCATTCTACTAAATATGGTTCAACATTATATGTTGGTATTATCACTGATACTTTAGGCATTTAACTATCCTCTTTCTGTTTTTTTCTTTTTGTTGCTCATTCTTACGATTATATCATAGCCCACCATTCCTTACAATAGGCATAAAATCGGGGAATTTCTCTTGTGAAATTCCCCTGAGGTTATCATTTATTAGTTATAAATATCAATCTTGCTATTCTCATCTAACTGTTTTAATACTATTTTGTATCTTTTTCGTATCTTCAGTTTTTTATTCACAAGCTTTCCGGATTTGACTTTCAAAATTATTTTTCCGTTTTTCATAATAAGCATTTTTCCGTACATTCCATATGATACTGTATCCCCACGCATTACAAACCTTACACTGTAATTTTGACGAATTTTCGGATCGTGATTTACTACTTTTTTAATGTATTCCAACAGGTATGGATGTCCAACACCTGTAGTATCATAATTATTTTTAACTGTAAGAAAGCACATATTATGATCTCCATACAAATAAAAGTTTTTTATTCCTTTTCGCCCCATATATTGGTTATTGTTTTTCAGGTATTTATGCATAACCTTATATGCATCAGACCAGTTATCAGCATTAGTCAACCCATAATCTAATGTTTTCTTGGCAAAGTCACTGAATACGGTTTTTCCATCTACTTTTTTTACTGTCCTTACTTTTACCCTGCATAATTTTCTTTTATCAAATTTAA
>UMAX01007520.1_pt1 | contig 86865 bp, 70 predicted proteins | sample 1963821 | NCBI WGS metagenome assembly UMAX01 (sample SAMEA4835927, study PRJEB28245) | human gut metagenome | biome: gut microbiome; material: fecal sample | place: Denmark | collected 2008 | reverse complement strand
TTTTTTGCATTATAATAGGCTGTCGCTAGTGCGACAGCCCCCGTTAGTTTTTAAATAACACTATTAGTTTCTATATAACTTAGACAATTAGTTCTTCTTGAATTCGCTGTCTAATGTCTTCTGGTAGTTTGAATTAGCTGTGTCCATAAGTTTCTGGATGTCAGCATCTTTGTTTGTAATAACTGCCTGAAGAACGTTTGTAAGCTGTGCATACATTTCCTGTGCATCACCAGGTTCTTCTGTATGAAGGTTGCCTTCTTTGTTAACTGCATCGAAGAACTGCTGGAACATTGCTGTATCAACGTTTGAGTATTCTTCTACAACTTTGTTGTTTGCATCAACATATTCCTTGTTTGTCCAGCATGGGAATGTCTGGATTACAGGAACACCATTCTGTTTACGGTTAGCTGCATCAGCTTCCATACCCTTAATTGTTGTGTCGTTAGCTTCTGGAGCTTTACCCATAACTTCAAGGAAGTCAAATGCTGCACTAATCTGTTCCGGTGTAGCATCTTTAGAGAACATGTAAGGTGTACCACCTGTTAATGAATACTGATCTCCGTTTGGTCCTGCCGGCATAGCGCCTAATGCTAATTTTTTAACGTCAAGTCCGTTTGTCTGTGTTGGCTGAGCTACAGCATCGTTAGCTGCGATATACATAGCTGCTCCGCCTGTTCCTAACTGCTGGAAACCTGTTCCCCAATCTTCTGCTGTCGGGTCAGCTGTTAATACATCATATTTCCACTTAAGATCACTTACATACTGCATAGCCGCAACTGCTTCTTTTGAGTTAAGGTTTGATGTATATGTTCCATCACCGTTATCTGTTACTAACTTAGCACCAAAGTTCCAAGCGATGTTTGAGAAATGCCATCCACCTGAGTTGTCCTTTGCAAGTAAGCAAAGTCCTGCAGCGCCTGTCTTTTCCTTGATTTTCTTAGCTGTTTCTGCTAATTCATCAAATGTCTTAGGGAATTTTGGAACTCCGTTTTCATCTACTAAACCTGCTTTTTCAAAAAGTTCTACGTTGCACATAAGTCCTAAGCCGTAAGCATCTCTAGGAACACCGTAAACTTTTCCGTCTGAATCTGATAAAAGTCCCTTGATGTTATCGTTCATATCATCAAGCCATCCACGTTTCTTTAACTCATCTGTTACATCTGCGATAAGTCCCTGCTTAATTAACTTCTGTGGCTCTGTGAACCATGATTCGAAGATTGTTGGGCAGTTGCCTGACTGTGCTAATGATACGAATGTATCTGTAGCATATGTATAAGGTGCTGGGTCACAAGTTACGTTTGGATGTAACTTCTGCATTGTCTTCTGGTATCCTTCAAATGTAGGAATGTTTTCTGCTAAATCCTCACCTGGCCAAATACCTAATGTGATTTTAACCTTATCTGAACCATCTTTGTTAGTTTCAGATTCTGTTGATTTCTTTCCGCCACAGCCAGCTAACATTGTAACTGAAAGAGCTGCAACGAGTGCTAAACTTAATAATCTCTTTTTTCTCATTTCTGATCCTCCCATCTGATTAATTTAATTAGTTTAGTTTATCGTTCAACTACACATTTGCCTTGTGTAAGGCACCCTCTTAACAATTCCTCCTTTAGAACACTTTCTAACGAAATCGTTATATTAGTTTATGCGTTTAACGTTAAACTAATGATAACATTTATGGATTTATATGTCAATATTACCATTAGAAATAAAATACACAAATAAATGTGTTCTAAATTGCATAAAAACGTTTACAAAATTGTGCATTTTGTCCAAAAATCCTTTTTTATCTCTTTTCAACTATTTTTTATATTTTATGAGTATATACAAAATACACAATTTCTTATGTTAAAAAGGTACAAAAAAGGAAGAAAACACCTTAGATTATGAGATTTAACCCACTGTTTTCTTCCTTTTGTACACTTTTATCCCTCAAATGCCACCATAACTCCACCATATTCTGCATAATAGCTGCACAAACCACCTGCACTTATTTTTTCTATCGAGGCATTCCGATATATATTTTCTATTTTACTTCTTATATAATCTGATTTTTCATTGTTAAAACAATGACTTATTATAACTTTTCCACTGTTATATCCTTTATTTCCCATTTCCTTTATGAGATTATCATAAGCACTTAGCTTTCCCCTACATTTTTTTAAGACATCTATAGTGCCATGGTCACTGGCTCCGCACAGTATCTTTATTCCTAAAATTCCTGCCATGCTTCCCTGTATTCTGCTTACCCTGCCGTTTTTCATAAGATTATCAAGAGTTTCCAATACAAATAAAAGCTTTGTTTTATCCCTATAGACTTCTATCATTTCCACTGCTTTGTCAAATTCCACGTCACTGTCTAATATTTCCTTTAGCTTAATGGCAATCATTGCCAGACCCGGGCCTGCCGATTTTGAATCTATTACATGAATTTTCTTGTGAGGGTACTTTTCATTCGCCATCTTTTTGGCTACCATGGCACTGTTATAGCTTCCTGACAATTCACTTGTAAGGGCAATGGCAAAAATCTCATCTGCCATCATAAATCCATCGTACCATTCCTGAGGTGCCGGTGCAGCACTACTGGTTTTTCCGTGATATCCTTTCATATCCTTCATAAACTCTTCAATATCCAAATTTTCATCATCTATATATTCTTTTTCTCCTACTCTTAGGGTAAGAGGTATTCTCTTATAGTAAATATCCGATTCAGTGGAATTATCCAATACTCTTAAATCACACCCTGAATCAACAATTATGCCATACTTCATTTCTTATCTCCTTTGCTACATATGTAGTTTTTATTACTACTTGTTATTGTATAACTATTTATTATGTGATACAATTTACAAAAGCACATTAAGTGTAAACTTATTTTGATATGGAGATTTTTATGAAGTATTTACCTTTTAGTAATTTTACAAAAAGAAATCTTTTTACAAGACAATGTATAGGTCAGGCAATAACGGAATTACTTAAATCAGGAGATTTTGAACATATTACAGTATCTGATATTGTAAAAAAAGCCGGAGTTTCCAGAATGACCTTTTATAAATATTATCATACCAAAAATGATGTTATAAAAGATTATATGCAGGAAATAATTGCCGGTTATCTTGAAACCACGAGTAATCATTTTACCATGAGTGAATTTCAGGACAAATCCCATATTAAAGATGCCATTTTGTTTTTTGATAAATATGCCGATTTTCTCCTTACTATGTCTGATGCAAGACAATATTATATAATAGTGGAAGCCTTAAATGATTTTATGCTTAAATATGTTTATCCTGAATACAACGGTTCCGTTTACGAACTATATTTTTATGCCGGTGCCCTTTTAAATACCTTTCTTAAATGGGAAGAATTGGGAAAATCCGAATCGGTGGATGAAATAGTAGACATTGTTATCTCACTTATCAAACGTAATAATCTATCTTTAACATAAAACTTTAAAGTCCCGGACAGTTTATTTATCTGCCCGGGATTTTTTTATTCCACTAATCTTCTTACAAATTTAAAATTTTTCATTTTCTTAACTAAAAGTGTCAGCCATCTAAACATTGATTCTGACGCAAAGGAGAACATGATAAACAGCAATATACAGCTGGCAGACATTCCACTTAACGCAAATAAGTCATTAAAGAATATTCCACATATCAGTAATGCAATAAGATTTCCTACAAGAACAATAGCTCTGTATTTGTTCATTGGTTCGCTTATCTTAAATAATACCATAAAGCCAATCATGCATAACAGCATTGTTGCCGCTGTTGCCACTTCTGTCGAAGACAGACCGAATACCTTTCCGCACCACACTATGGCACCTACAGCTATTAAATCCGTAAGTCCTGCCGGCAATGCTCTTAGGAAGACATTAATAATAAACTTTCCTTTGATTCGGCTTGTGTTAGGCTCCATGGCAAGGAAAAATGCCGGAATACCTATTGTAAATCCGCTGATTAATGATATCTGAGACGGTTCTAGAGGATAAGTCATCATAAATACCGCCGAGAATATTGACATAAGGAAGGAAAATATGTTTTTTACCAAAAACAGACTGGCTGAACGCTGTATGTTATTTACAACACGCCTTCCTTCTAAAACTACTGATGGCATACAGGAAAAATCCGACTCTAGCAATACCACCTGAGATGCCTGAGCTGCTGCCTCGCTACCTGACGCCATTGCCACACTGCAATCTGCATCCTTCATTGCCAAAATATCATTTACGCCATCTCCAGTCATTGCCACGGTGTGTCCCTGACCTTGCAGTGCCTTAACTATTTTCTGTTTTTGCTTTGGTGTTACACGACCAAATACAGTGTATTTTTGTACTGCCTTTTCTATATCCTCATCTGTTGCAAGAGATGTGGCATCCACATAATTTTCTGCTCCTGAAATTTTTGCCTGTCTTGCCACTTCAGAAACTGTAGCCGGATTATCTCCTGAAATAACCTTAACATTAACCCCCTGCTTTTCAAAATACCTGAATGTGTCAGGTGCCTTTTCACGGACTGCATTGGATAATGTTATAAAACCATAAGGAATAACCTTTTCAGAAAGAGGATTTCCGTCAGCCTTTCCTAAATATTTTCCAAAGGCAAGAACTCTGTATCCTTTATTGGTATATTCCCCTATGCTGTCAGCATAAAATTCATAGTCATCCCTAAGAACCATTTCAGGGGCACCTAATACATAACATTCATCAGAATAAGTCACACTGCAATACTTAACCTTTGAGGAAAATGATGTTTTGCTTACTGCGCTTCTTCCGCTAACATCCTTAAAACGTTCCTTTATAGCTTCCATTGTTATATTATCAGAAGTCATATTAGAGGCAAAATCACTAATTATGGTTTCAAGATTATCTGCCACTTCCTTAGGTATTTCTTCTGAATAAACAAGGTCATTAACTGTCATTTTATTTTCTGTAATGGTTCCTGTTTTATCAACACATAACACATCTACCCTTGCCAATGTTTCTATACTTTTCATGTCATGAAGAAGTACCCTTTGCTTGGCAAGTCGTATGGTGCTTACTGCCAGTGCCACAGTGGTTAAAAGATATAATCCCTCAGGAATCATACCTATAACAGCTGCTACCATAGACACTATGCTTTGGCTGAAACCTTCCTTATTAAACACAAATCCCTGAGCAAACAAAATGATTCCCACAGGAATAATTATAATGCCAACCCATTTTACCAGTTTGTTAATATCCCTAATCATTTCCGACTGCTCGCCACTACCCATTTTTTTAGCTTCAAGGGTAAGCTTTGAAATATAGGATTCTTCCCCTACTTTTTCCAGTCTTGCGTAGCACTCCCCTGACACAATAAAACTTCCCGACAGTAAATGCATTCCCGGTGTTTTGGTAAGTTCATCTGATTCTCCTGTAAGTAGGGATTCATTTACGGAAACTTCACCCTTTACCACAATGGCATCTGCCGGTATCTGTTCACCTCCATGGAAAACAACTATGTCATCTAAAACCAGCTCCTGAGAGCCAACCTCCATTTCCACTCCGTCTCTTATTACTGTAGTGGATGGGGCATTTAAAATATTCATTTTTTCAAGAACGTTTCTTGCCCTTATTTCCTGAAATATTCCAATTAACGTGTTTCCTATAACAACCGGCAAAAAGGTTAAACTTCTAAATGAACCGGCTATACATACTAACACTGCCAAAAACACAAAAATCATATTAAAATATGTGAATGTATTTTCAATGATAATTTCTCTTGTGGTTTTTTCAACGGAATCAACAGCTGTATTTACAAGTCCACGGTTAATTCTTTCCTGAACCTGACTTTTGGTTAATCCCTTTTCACAATTTGTTTCATACATATTCATATTTGTCCTCGTTTACTTTTCTAAATCCCGTATTTTACAATTCAACGTTACCTATATTTTACAGTATAACCTGTAAATGTAAAATCTTTTTTAGTATTATGATTTTATTTGTAAACTTTTTATGAAATGTTACTGTTTTTTCTTAATTCCATGATGCAAATTTTAAAAGTATAAATTGCCTTTGTATTTGCACAAAAGCAATTTATACTTATTGGGTACTCACCCCTTGTTTATTACCCTGTAGTAAGTTCCTGCGGTAATTGTGTACACAATTCCATATACTATGAAAAATACAAGAGTAACCATTACCGTGCATACAATGTACAGCGGGGTGTTATTAAAGTTTAAACTTACCAGCATTTTTCTGATTATGTCAAAGGCAAAGCATATATGGATAACTGCCATAAATATAGGTAGAAAGAACACCATAAGTATCTGAGTTTTAATTACGGATTTAGTTTCCTTATCGTCCATTCCCACTTTTTTCATTATTTCAAAACGCCTTCTGTCCTGATAGCCTTCTGACAACTGCTTATAGTATATTATCATTACCGTGGTAATTAAAAACATGGTTCCAATAAATATACCTATAAAGAAAAGGCTTCCGTACAAGCCGAAGAAATTTTGTCTGCTTGTATATATGCTTCCCACTTCGTCTGTGTGAGCTATCCCTGTATGGTTTATTACATCCCTTAACCCTTGACAGTATTCTTCCTTATCCTTAAAATCTCCTGCTAAATTAAACTCATAGTTATATTTTATGTTGCATACAAAATCATCCTTTGTGTTTTCATTAATAACATCCCTGATTTCTTTCATTGCATCCATATCTTTAACTACAATGTAGAGAGTGTCATATACCTGTAACTCCTTTTCATCTACAGGAAGTTTTTCTAATTTTTTCTTTATTGTGTATTCCTTGTTGCATATGCTTAATTTTTGAGAATTGATTCTACCTGCATCTGATGAATACACTATAACCTCATTTGAATTTAAGGTGATATTCTCACTGTTTGCCCTATTATAATCCTCTAATAATTTCACCTTAAAATTCACCATATTATTGGTACTTATATTTTCCATTGAATATCTGCCATTTTGAAGTGCTCCTATATCATCTATGGAATAATATTTATCCTCATCCTGTATTTTCACATTATATTCATCGGCACGACTTTGGCATGCATCCTGAACCTTTTGGTAATCATAGTGATTTTCCTTCTGTTCTTCAGAACTGTCACTGTCTTCTAAATACAGATAATTAGTCATAACATCCTTTGGAAAGCGTCCCCTTAAAACATCTTCCATTCCTACATATAAGGAAACCGTTGTGGATAAAACCACCAGCACGCAGGTACTTAATATACATATGGTTGCTAAACCTGCGGCATTTTGTTTCATACGGTAAATCATACCTGACACTGTAATAAAATGTTTCTTATCATAATAGAATTTTTTATTCTTTTTTAATATTTTAAGAAAGGCAATGCTTACGCTCATAAACAGCAAATAGGTTCCTATAATTACACAAAGAGCTGCCATAAAGAACCTTCCCATGGCATCCATTGGGCTTTTAGCTGTAAGAGCAAGGTAATAGCCTAATGCCAGGGTTACCAGCCCTAATATAGCTAAAAGCCATTTTGCCTTAGGTTCCCTTTCTCCGGCATTTTCATTTCTAATAAGCTCTACAGGCTTTAATCTATGAACTCTTACGCTGTTTAAAAATATAACTATGGCAAATATTAAGTCAAAAACTATTATGGTAAACAATACAGGCTTAGGATATACCCCAAAGGCAAAATCCGTTTTTAAATTTAATATTTTCAGCAAAACCATAAACATTAATTTGGATAATGCAATGCCTGCTAATATTCCTGTGGTAATACATCCTAATGCCACAATAACTATTTCCCAGAAAACTATTTTGGTAATATGCTTTTTCTCCATTCCCAATACACTATATAGTCCAAATTCCCTGCTTCTTCTTTTCATTAAAAATCCGTTAGTATAAATAAGAACAAACACTGAAAATATTCCGCAAATCGACACACCTAAATTTAATATAATTCTCATTTGCTCTGCACCTGAAAACATATTTTCATTTACCTGCTCATATATGCTGTATAGCATATAGAACATGGCAATAATGGCTGAGGTTGAAATTGAAAAAGGTAGAAATGTGCTTTTGTTGTTTTTTACATTTCTAAGGGCAAGCCTAAAATACAATTTTTTATTCATGTAAATCACCACCTGCCAGTAACACTGTTAAAGTGTCGGAAATCTTTTTGTACATTTCATCCTTTGTCATGGCTCCACGATATACCTGATGGAATATTTCTCCATCTTTTATAAACAAAACCCTGCCGGCATTTGATGCAGCCCTTACGCTGTGAGTTACCATTAATATTGTCTGTCCGTCGGAATTTAACTTATCAAATACATCTAATAAATCTCCTGTGGATTTTGAATCCAATGCCCCTGTAGGTTCATCTGCCAAAAGGATGTCCGGTTTTGTAATTATGGCCCTTGCCACCGCCGTTCTCTGTTTTTGTCCTCCTGAAACTTCGTAAGGGTATTTGTGAAGTATATGACTTATTCCCAGTTTTCCTGCAATTACATCCAGCTCCTGTTTCATATCCTTATATTCTTTTCCTGCAAGTACCAGGGGCAGGTAAATATTATCTTCAATGGAAAAAGTGTCTAAAAGATTAAAATCCTGAAATACAAATCCCAAATGTTCTCTCCTGAATTTTGCCAGCATGTCATCCTTAATTGCTGTTGTGTTTTTGCCATTAAGAAATATATCTCCTGATGTAGGTCTGTCTACTGCTGCAAGAATGTTAAGTAATGTAGTTTTTCCTGAGCCTGATTCTCCCATTATTGCAACGTATTCTCCCTGTTCCACTGAAAAGTTTATATCATGCAAAGCCTCTACCTTGTTTCCTCCAAATCTTGTTGTATATATCTTTTTTAAATTATTTACTTCTAATACCTCCATGGTACTAACCTCCTATAAATTGTAACGCCCCCTCCCTCCGGTCAGCGGCAAGTCGTCGGAAACATTCCTGAAAATGAACTTCGTTCATTTGTTTCCTCCTATAAATTGTAACGCCCCCTCCCTTCGGTCAGCGGCAAGTCGTCGGAAACATTCCTGAAAATGAACTTCGTTCATTTGTTTCCTCCTATAAATTGTAGTGCCCCCTCCCTCCGGTCAGCGGCAAATCGTCGGAAACATCCCTAAAAATGAACTTCGTTCATTTGTTTCCTCCTATTTTTAAAAATCTGCAAATCTTTATGTTACAAGTATACAATAAGTAATTGGGATTTTCCTTAATTTCACCTTACAATCCTGCCTTTAACCTTACATTTTTGTAATATACAAAAGGTGGAGCCTAATATTTGTCATATTAAAGCTCCACCCGAAATAAAAGAAGTATTATATTGTGATGTAACCGGGGAAATTGGGTAATAATAAAGTAATTTGGTTACATCATGTTATGAAGTCACTATTTTACAAGAATATTTTTATAATTAAATGGTTTTTCTGTATATGAAGAATCTGTTACCTTTAAAATATTGTTATAAAGGTAAGAATGTGCTGCCTCATTTGGCATTAACTCCTTCTGATACAAAGAATCTGCTATGTCATATACCTTCAAAGATTCTACCTCTCCGTATACATATTCTCCATTCTTTAACTGTACATATGGTCTTACCATTATACCTGCCTGATAAAATTCCTTTGTTTTAACAAATTCCATTGTCATGGCATAAAGTGATGTGTCACCACTTTTAGAAAGTAATCCTGCATTGGTTGCTGCATAGTCGTAAACTGCCTGATTTCCACTTCCCACAACCATTTCATTTTCTGTTGCCTTATCTGAAAGTCCATATATAAGACCTGCTTTTACCACTTCATTGTCACTGTCTGATACATTATATAAAACTCTGTATCCTTCAACTGTAGTGCTTATCTGGTAGCCCTTAACTGATGTCTGAACCTTTGTGTCCGGCTTTGTTGTAGGAGCCTGTGTTGGTGCTTCCGTAGGCTTTTCTGTCGGTGTCTGTGTTGGTACCTCTGTAGGCTTTTCTGTTGGTGCCTCTGTTTCAGGTTCAGTTGGAATTTCTGACGAACCTCCGTTTTTGTCAGTAAGATATGCTCTGTTAAGTCTGGTTATTTCATTATTTACCTCACTTAACATGGAATATCCGTTTACCTTAAAATTCTTAACTCCTGAAAAGCAACATTTTAACATACCTGTAAACTCTACAGACTCTCCCGGTGAAAGTGCACCGGTGGATGTAAGGGTTACCGTTGTAAAGTCACCTTTATCTTCCGTGGTAGCCGTTGCCCCCCATGCACTGGTAAATTTACTGGATTTCGGTAAATCAAAGCTTAAAGTATAACCTGCCGGAAATGCCACAGATTCATTATTTGTAAGTTTTATGGTGTATGTGTAGTTTGGATGATCATATTTTCCACCAAAATCCACACTAAAATTTAATGTATCATTAGTATAATCCACATCTGATGATACCTTTGATGCCCCCTTTGCCTTAAACTGGTCATGGAACATGGATGTAAGAGTATCACCTATTACATATTTCTGCTGCTGTTCGTCATAATCATAATCTCCGTGCATAACCCATATGAGAACACCGCCTAAATTGTTGTTGTTTACATAATTTATTCTTTCCTGTACTGATTCTGTGTCTTCAAATGTAAGGAATGTGTTATTTTGTGCATTCCAGATATGAGGAACCTTTCCTACGTCATCCCAGTAACGCTTATAGTTTGAATTGGATTTCATAAGATTCATTACATGCCAGAGGGGATTAGCACCTGCTGCCACTTCTTTTCCATTTTCATCTAAATCGCACCATAAGTTAAGATTATCAACGCTGTTAGTAAGAGGTGTACCTGACGAACCGTGTAATCCGTTGGTTCCTCCGGAAACATTTGTCCAACCTCTTGTATAATAAGGAACACCCATTAAAATCTTTTCAGACTGAACTTTTCCTCTGTAAAACCGGTAAGCCCAGTCAAATCCCAATGTTTTAACGTCCACCTGGGCTGTTTCCGTATCTGCCGGATCAGCGTAAAGATTTGCCTGATTTTCTACATAATTGTTCCATCCACCATGGAAGTCATAGGACATAACTGATACAAAATCCAAGTAATCTAAAAAGGCTGAATTTGTCTGCCCTCCAAGAACCCATGATGATGCTGCTACCGCAGATGTAAGCCAATAATATGTTCCGTCTTCCTTTGATGCCTTAGCTAAATCTTCACTAAGTATTTTTATAAACTGGGCGTATCTGTCTGCAATTCCCGATCTTATAGATTCAGTAAAGTCCGTATAATTTCCTGACTGTGGGGTTTCTGACGGGAACTCAAAGTCAATATCAATGCCGTCAAAACCGTACTTTCTAATAAATGAAACTGCCGAAGCACTGAATTTTCTCATGGACGCTTCATTTTGTGTGGCATACCAAAGACCTTCTGATGCTCCCCAGCCACCTGTTGAAATAAGAACGGTTACATCAGGATGCATTTTCTTTAATGTGTGCATTATGTTAAATTGTCCGTAGTATCCAAGGGAGTCATCCATCTTAATTACCTGTCCGTCATGTTTAAAGGTTGTGCCTTCAAACTTACTTTCAATGTCATGTTCCGGATCTCCTACCTCCAGCTCACATGTATCTTTATTAACAATACCAAAAGCATACTGAATATGAGTAAGCTTATCCCACTGTAAATCTGCTATATTGAAATATTCATGTGCCTGGGATGTAATTGCGTAGCTTGGAAAATAACCCACAACCTTTTTGTTGTAATAATTAGACGGAAGTGTAACTCCATTTACGTTTGTTCCAATTTGTGGGTCTAATGTGACTGTTGCTTTTCCCGGTTTAAGACTTCCTAAATCACCTGTATCTCCCCCTGATGTTGACCCGGAAACCAGCTCCCAAGGACCTCCGTTTGAAGGTGTGTCCCCCTTAGTCCACCATTTACATTTGTAAATTGCTCCGTTGTATTCCACTTCATCTCCCCCTGTGTAAATTGTTTCGCTGTTCCATGCAGCCGCTCCATAAACCACGCTAGACTGCATACTGCTAAATCCACCTGTAAATGACAGCACAGTCACTGCCATTACAAGGGCCATAAATTTAGCAAGCATTCTCTTTGCTTTCCTTGTCATTATGACTTTTCCCTCCTTTAAAATTTGCCTTTTCGTCCATTCTAGCAAGGGTTTTAGCCATATGTCAAACCTATTTAAAAAGTAGCCAATTATGTTAAATATTACCAATTATATACAATTTTTTGTTCTAAAATTTTATGAAAACCCGAGTTCCAACACCTATTTGAGAATCAATTTCTATCTTATGATTCAGCCGGTCAAGAATCTGTTTTGTAAGATACAAACCAAGACCTGTAGCCTTTTTGTCCTTTCTTCCGTTGTAACCTGTATATCCCCTGTCAAAAATTCTTGGCAAATCCTCTTTTGCAATGCCAATGCCTGAGTCCTTAATTAAAAGTTCATCATTATCAAAGGATATACATATTTCCCCTTTTGAAGTATACTTAAGGGCATTTGATATAAGCTGTTTAAGGACAAATACCATCCACTTTTCATCCGTTACAACCTTCCTGCTTTCATCCACCTGTATTTTCACTGAAATTCCTTTAGAAATAAAGATTCTGGCAAAGTATTTCACTGCCTGATTAACCATATCTTTTACACTATAATCTGCCAAAACATAGTCATTTCCGCCGCCTTCAAGTCGCAGATATTGAAGCATCATATCCTGATATTGTTCAATTTCAAACAACCGGTTAAGAATTTCAATCCGGATTTCTTCATCAGTGTCGTTAGCTAATAACTGCAATGCGGTAATGGGAGTTTTTATCTGATGTGACCACAATGTAACATATTCCATTGTTTCTTTTTTTGAATTTAGAATATTATTTATTTCTTCGTTTTTTTCATTAGTCAGTAATTTAAGAAGCTCTGTGTACATTTTCTCAATCTGATTTGAGGTTTTAGGCAAATTATCCAATGTTACATCAATACTATTTTCTGCCATGGTAAGACTTCGGCACTTTTTATAATAACAAACAAAATCAACCACAAGGCAAATACCCAAAGCCATGCACCCTAATGCCGTGGGGTACCATACATACTTAAACTCTATTCCACATAAAGCAAACACGCCGGAAAATATGGCAATCCAGAATAAAATAGCAATAAATATTAACTTTCTGTCCTTTAAATATTTCATCAACATACCATGTAACCTAACCCTTTTTTTGTCTTTACAAAATCATCTAATCCTATATCCTTTAGTTTTTTTCTGATTCTGTTTATATTCACTGTTAATGTATTATCATCTATAAAATTTTCACTGTCCCACAAATGCATCATAATGGTGTCACGACTTACAACGCTTCCTGAATTTTCCATAAGAAGCGCCAATATTTGAAATTCATTTTTTGAAAGTTCAGTTTTTTCTCCATTATAAAGACAGGTGCCGTCCATAAGATTAAGTATTACTCCATTGTTTTCTATGGTATTAAGCTGACCTGCATAAGAGTAGCTTCTTCTGATAAGAGCCGATATTTTGGCAGTAAGTACCGTAAGGTCAAAGGGTTTTGATATGAAATCGTCTCCGCCCATATTCATTGCCATAACTATATTCATACTGTCATCGGCAGAAGATATAAAAATAATGGGAATTTTGAACATTTTCCGTATTTCCCCGCACCAGTAAAATCCATTAAAATATGGCAGGGTTATGTCTAACAAAATTAAATCCGGCTGAAAATCAGATACTTCTTTTAATACATTTCCAAAATCCTTCGCTATGTAAACATTATATGCCCATTTTTCCAAATGACTTTTTATTTTTTCTGCTATGGTATTGTCATCTTCCACTATCATTATATTGTATTTATTTTCCGTCATATAACTGCTCTCCATTAAAATCATACTTATTATAATACCCCCGGCAAAGCTGTATTCCACCGGGGGTATTTCCTAATCAAGTTTACTTGTACAATGTGGGCATCTGTCTGCGTCAATGTGTATTTCCGACTTACAATGTGGACAGATTTTCGTAGTTGCTTCCTGTGGCACCTCATTATGAGTTCTTAACTTGTTCATTGCCTTAACAAGCAAAAATACCACAAATGCCATAATTATGAAATTCAAAAGTCCTGTAATAAATGTTCCATAATTAAGAGTGGCTGCCCCTGCTTTCTGTGCCTGTGCCAACGTATCATATTCTTTTCCGTCAAGGGATAAAAACAGATTGCTGAAATCAATTTTTCCCGTAAAGATACTGATAACAGGCATTATTATGTTGTCAACTAAAGACGTCACTAATGAATTAAAAGCTCCACCGATGATTACACCTACAGCAAGGTCAATCATGTTGCCTTTTAACGCAAACTCTTTAAACTCTTTTAACATAGATTATCTCCTCGTCATTTGTATTTTTTCTACTGTTTATATTATCACAGTTATTTCAAATATATAACCCCCAATTCCGTAAAAGAATCAGGGGTTATATATTTGTTTTTATTTTACCGGAACTATTGTATTTCCCCAGTCATAATCTACTGTTTTGTATTCCGGCGATACTTTCTTTAAAATGTTATTGTACAGATAATCATGTGCTGCTGCATTTGTGGAACATGCTTTCTGATACAAATAATCTGCTACATTATACACAGAATAATCATGTACATCACCATAAACATATTCCCCGGTTTTTTCAGGGCATTTTCTGTCATCTCACACTCTATAAAATCAATAATATAATATTCTGCTTCATTACCTGAGTCTTTTTGAAGTCTTATTTTTTCTCCTTTGTTAAGGGTTTCATTAAAAAATATCCGGCTTTTGTAATGTAAATTCAACATAATCCCCATTATTTTTTAATTTCACACCCTGTCTGCCACTTGCCTCTGACTGAATATCAGTACGGTAAGTCCGACTTTTCGCTAAAACTTCTGCATTAGTTGAAGCTGCCTCTGCATTTCCATAAACGTAGGCATTAACTTCCGACCACTCAGAGGTTGCCAGAAAATAAACCGTTGTGGATTCTGCTCCTTTAGCCGTGCTTATGTTTTCCGTACATATTATTGACATAAACATACAAACCGACATAATACATGCCATTATCTTTTTTATCATCATGGATACCAATCCCACCATAATTTTTATATGGCAAAAACAAATTAAAAAGGTTGAAAGAATGATTTGTTTTTTCCCTTCCTTTTCACATTTCTTTCAACCTTTATTAAATCGTCTATATTGATATCTTTATTTTATCATTTTTAAGTTTGCACTTATACTCTCCGTTTTTTATAAAACTCACATTTTTTTATTTTTTTAACTTTACTGTTTTGACTTTACTCCATTTTCCCGGATAAAGCTTTTTATTAACAACCTTTATTGCTCTTGCCTTTATGTAATACTTCTTATTCTTCTTTAATCCTTTAATCACCTTCTTTACGGACTTTATCACAACTTTCTTAGTTGTCTTCTTTGTAAATCTCTTTGAGGTTGAAACTTTAATCTCGTATTTTGACGCTCCTTTTATTTTCTTTAATTTAAGACTTATCTTTTTGTTGTTTTTACTTCTTAAGGCTCTTACCACCTTTGTCTTTCCGGGCTTTGTTACTTTATATGATGTATTTTTAGTTGTAGTCACTGTCTGCTGATTTTTTGTAGTAACTTCCGTAATATTTTCTTTAGTTTCCTCCTGCTGTTTTTTAGTAGTAACTTCCGTAATATTTTCTTTAGTTTCCTCCTGCTGTTTTTTAGTAGTTTCAGTAGGTTTCACTGTTGGTGCCACAGTTGGCTTCTCCGTAGTTGTCTGACTGTTTACATAGTCAGGATCAGGTATTGTTGCTGTTGTAACAAAAGATACATTTTCAACTTTTACCTTAAGGGAACTTCCTGCATCAATAACATCCCCGTCATTGGCAATTCCCATACCAAACTTAAGACTTACTGTCCCATCAAAATCCTTAGGAATATTAACATCTGTTTCATAATAATATGGTTCATTTGCTTTTAAGGTAATGTAGCCTCCTGCTAAAGCATCCTCTGCATCATCTGCCACCTTTACAAATATTCTTTTATCTTTATCCGAGGTAATTGTACACTTATATTTATATGTATTTCCCGGATAATATTTAAGATTCATTAATTTTCCCTGTATTCCCCATATGCTGTCCTTATCACCGGTTCTTCCCACTGATGTGGCATTAATTGTAAATCCATCAGCTATTGTTCCGTTAGATGTAAGGGTTCCTGATGCGCCTGTCCATCCACTTCCAAAAAAATCTGACCATGAGCCGGTATATTTTGCTACAGAATCTTCCGTAACTGTAACATATGGGCCATCGTATTCCGTGGTAGGTGCCTCTTCCTTTTGCCATACCTTTACCCAATCCACATACATCACTGCTGTTTTGTAATCCTCAGGTGGTGTCTGCTTTCCTGTATACAGTGTACCTGTTCCACCAATAGCAAGGTTTAAAAGAAAATACTGATACTGCTGAAAACAATAGCTGTTACTACTGTTGAATTTTTCAGTATGATAGCTTACCCCATCCACAGTCCATTCAATATGTTTTTCGTCCCAGATAATACCGTAAGTATGCCAGTTAGTAATACCATTATTTACATTGTCACTAAAATAGTAATCCCCTCCCTGATATCTGTGGTCATAGTTTCCGCCAAATCCGTTGGGATTCCAGTGAATACATCCCCCAACATAATTTCTGTCATTGGCATGTTCCATAATGTCAAGTTCTCCATTATCAGGCCATTTACCTTTTTCACCCATCATCCAAAATGCCGGCCATACTCCTGACTGGTTCCCATTTTCCACCTTTATTCTTGCTTCCATCTTTCCATATTTAAAATTCTTTTTTCCCCTTGAAATAATACGTCCTGATGTGTATTTAAAATTCTTATAATTTTCCTTCTTTGCAGTTATCTTCAAATAACCATCTGACACGGAAATATTCTCCGGTCTGTCTGTGTAATATTCCGCTTCTCCATTTCCCCATCCCCAGTTTCCGTTTCCTATTTCATATGTCCATGTATTTGTATCAAGACTTGTTCCGTTAAATTCATCACTCCATACTTCTTTCCAGTCTCCTACCGCAGCCTTGACTTCTGATTGGTCATTATTATAGAAAGTAATTCCTGACAATAGCAGACTTGTAGCTAATATATAAGCTGTAATCTTTTTTGTTATCCTCATAATTTTCGTTCCTTTCGTACATTAGTAAGTGGCAATATTTGCCTTTAACATTTGCATAATTTATATACTTTAATATAAACAAATAAAATCGTTTTTATCAAGTTATTTGTACAAATTTCATAAAATTTATTTGTATTTTCTTTTTTATTCCAATAATTCTAATAAAAAAATCCTTTTTTTACTTTCATTATTTCCAATAGCATTTTTTAGATATAATTAGTATATACAAATTGTTTTTCTTTTAGTGTATACTAGCTTGTGACGTATAAGCAGTTTATACTTTAAATATTATTAAGTTAATTGAAAGGATTAGAAGAATGAATTACGAAAGTCTGGGGGGTAAAATTAAAGAACTAAGAATCAGCATGGATTTAACACAGGCTCAGGTAGCTGAGGCTTTAAATGTGACTCCCGGTTACATTAGCAATGTTGAAAACAACAGAACAGCAATGTCACTTAGAATACTTATTTACTATGCCAAGTTAATGAACATTACTCTTGATTCACTGGTTGGTCGTGTAGAACCTGAATACGAAAATACCGCTCTTGACAACGAACTTATAGGACTTATTAAACATATGAGCGATGAAAACAAACTTAAACTTATTAACACTATAAAGATTTGGAAGTAATATTAACAGTTACTACTTACTGTTTTATGGTACTAAAAAGCTGTAGCATATGGAGTTATCCACACACTACAGCTTTTTTAATTACCGTGTTTATTCAAATTTCTATTTCCCCGGTTTTACAACTATGTCATTCCAATTGTAGTCTACTTCTTTATAATTAGAATTTACAACTTTCAATATCTTGTCATACAAATAACTGTGACCTGAGAAAGTATTCATCTTTCTTCCCTGATACAATGTATCTGCAATAGAGTAAATTGTGTATGTCTTTACATCACTATACACATATTTACCATTCCTAAGCTGTGCATAAGCTCTTACCATCATTTTATCACTGAAGTATTTTGCTGTATTTACAAACTGCATTGTCATTGTATAGCTCTGTCCACCTTCAAAGGTACTGTATGAAATCGGACATTTACCTGCTTCTGTTGACTGATATGACTTAACTGAACTATTGCTACTGTTTACTACCATATCTGCTGCTGTTGCGTAATCTGACAAACCATATACCACACCTGAGCTTACAACTTCGTCATTAGGGTCTGCCACTGAATATACTACTCTGTGACCTTCTACAGTTGTACTAATCTGATATCCGTTAATTTCAATTGTAAAATCATCTTCCGGAGCCTGTGTTGGTGCTTCCGTTGGTTTCTCAGTAGGTGCCTCTGTCGGCTTTTCCGTAACAGGTACTGTTGTTTCTTCTGCCTTTTTGCTTACTGTTAAATCAGCTACATTACATGCTCCACTGTCTGCAACTATTGACAACTTATAGGTTCCCTTAGCAGGAAGTGTAATATCAGCTGTGTGATTTACAAATGTTGTCCATGAGTTGCTTGCTGTAATAGGAACTGTTGCCACTACTGTATCATTTAACTTAACAATAATGTTCTTTGCATTATACTGTGCATCCCCTGCTGCTAACGGAAGATTAATAGTATATGTTCCCTTCTGTGCTGCCTTAATATAGTAATCTAAGTATGAATTATTAACAAGATTTCCGGCATACTTAACATTTCCTTCTGTGTTAATTGTAATTCCTGATGTTTTATCACCATAGGAATCAATGCTGATGGTTCCCGGAATATCTGTAACTGTTGCTGTTGTTCCGCCCTTTCCAACTACTGCCGTGGCTGAATTATAAATAGCATTCATAAGGCTTAAGCTTGAGTTAGTTGTATCCTGACTGATTTCCCAAATCATAATACCGCCGGCATTTTCTGCTGCGAATTTTGCCTTCTGGGACATTGTATTAATACCGTTATAATAAACTGTTGTTCCATTAATAACAGCTGAATCATTGTATGCATTAGCTGAGTTGGCATTAACTATATCTGCATATGAGGCCCAGTTAGGTCTCTCATAGAAAGGTACACCAAGAACTACCTTTGATGCATCCATTCCCCTTGTTCCATGCCAGTAATTGTATGAATTTACAATAAGGCTGTATGGTGAATGTCCTGAGCCTGCATCTCCATCGTATGCCATAACGTTTATCCAGTCTACCATCTGAAGAACTTCATCGGTCTGGTATGTGCCACCTGTAGCCTGAACTGCTGATGTAAGAACTTTACCTCTTGATGTAAGTCCTGTTCTTAAATATCTCATAAATGATGTAAACTGACTTGCTGAACTTGCTGTAGGATATTCCCAGTCAATATCAACACCGTCAAATCCGTACTGGTCAACAATTGCAAGAATTGCATTAGCAAGAGACTGACGTTTTGCATCTGTATTTGTTGCATTTTCAAATACCCTTGCACACTCTCTTCCGTCTGAATATGACCATCCGCCTACTGCCACATTTACCTTAACATCATTAGCATGAGCTACAGATATAAGACTGTTAATAACACTGGCAGAACCGGATACTGAATCAATGGTTCCATTATCATTTGGCAACGCAAATGAATAGTTTACGTGGGTAAGTTTATCCCACTGTACTTTTGATGTAAAATCACCATACCAGTTAGGATAATAAGCTACTGCCTTAAAGTTCTTACCATATTTTCCACTTGTAGTAGGAATATCTACGCTTGCTTCTTCCTCTGTTGGTGTCTCTGTAGGCTTCTGTGTCGGTGCCTGTGTAGGTGCTTCTGTTGAAGGCTGTGTAGTTTCCTGCTGTCCACCATTTACCTTAGGAAGGGCTGCTGAATTTTTTGCTTCAAATGTCAGCTTTTCCCATGTTCCCACAGATGTACCTATAGCATGTAATATTCCTGCATTTGTATCATTAATATCTGCCTGAACATAATAATTATTTACATATGTTCTAAGGGAATATGTTCCATCATTGTTTTGTTCTACATAGAATTTTTCCCATGTTCCAATGTTGTTGCTTCTTGGAAGAATAGGATTTTCAGTATCTGTATTATCAAACACGGCACATAAATATTTATTATTTGCCCTTGACTGGAATGATACTGTTCCGTCTGAGTTATATACTACTCTGAACTGCTCCCACTCTCCCACAGATGTTCTGTCTGATATAAGTGCTGTCGTGCCGTAATTTTCAGCACATACATATTTTCCGTTAATATTTGTCTTAATTGAAAAATAACTGTCATCTGTAAGAGCTGTATCTGCCATAACTACTGTTCCAGGCAATGCAACCTTCATTACATTGTATACTAAACCGTTAGAGCCTTTATCACCTGTTCCTAAAGATGCTGCTCCCCACTTGGTTCTGATTGTTGCTTCTGAGTCATTCCAAATATCTACCTTATCTGTAGTCTTTTCTTTGTAAATGCCCCATGAACCTGAATTGGTGGTTTTGTATGACCAGGATGTATAATGCCATCCTTCTTTATTAAACTTGTCAAGTTCGTATGTCCATCCATCCTGTAAATCAAAACATGTAAACTCACCTATATATGTAGGTACCCCGTAGTTTGCATTATTTACGCTGTTTACAAGATTATCAACTGCATTTTTCTGTCCTGATAAATCACTTTGATAATCCCATGGATAATGATGGTATTCGTACATTACGTTAGTCCATCCATATGTACTTGGATTTGGGAGATTTGATGTTCCCCAACATGATTCCATAATAATTATATGATCCGGGTCAACGGAGCGTATTGCATTGTACATCTGATTGTAAAATGCCCAATGCTTTGAATTAGTTGTGCCTGCTTTTTCACCAGGCTCATTTAATGTGTCGTATGCAGCAACAGCCGGATTGCCTGCATATCTTGCAGCTACTACCTTCCAAAGTTCCAATGTCTGATTTTTCAATGTGTCATTTGAGAAAAATGTAACATCAGATACATTATCAATCACTTCCCCTGAGTGATCCTGTCCGTTCTGTGAACCAAAAGCACCATGTAAATCAAGTATTACATAAATGCCTCTCTTTGATGCCTGCTCTACAAACCAGTCAAGTCTGCTAAAGGCATTGTCTTTAAGTACCCAGGAATTTCCGCTTTGTCTGTAGAGATTCATATAAGTAAATGGTACTCTTATAACGCTCATTCCAAGGTTTTTACAATTATCAAAATCTGCTTCTGTCCAATAGTTTGACTCGTATAAATCCAACAGATTATACATTGTACTTTCTCCGAATCTGTTCTTTAACGTAGCCATTGTAGTTTTGTAATCCCCTGCGTTAGTTGCATTCATCCAGCTTTCCTGAACGAAAACTCCTCCTGCGTTAGTTCCCCTTAAATAAACGTTACTTCCTTTGCCGTAATTATTTTTGATGTAAGTACCGTTACATTTAAGAAAATCATTCTTTGTAAAACCTGTATCGGCAGCCTTAACTTCCTTTACAGTATTTCCTACAAATGAAATACCGCAAATAAGTCCAAGACTTAGGCACACAGCCATTGTCATTGCCAATACTCTCCTCCCCATCTTCTTAAAATATGTCATGTTTCCCTCCATTTTTTTATTTACATGAAATAAAATTTGTATACTAAAATTATATAGACTATCCTATTAAATTTCCATAAGATAAAAATGTTTTTACGTCTTCTCCGTCATTTTCGTAAATTTAGTTTTCTTTTCACATTTTAATTTGTCTACTTTATACAAAAAAGTTGTATTTATTTGTTTTTATCAACCAATTAAATGCAAAAAAAGGACAAAAACATACAAAAATGTTTTTGTCCCGTAATAATAATTAACAAACTATCTGTCTGACATTAATTTTTTTATTGCTCTTTTCAGTCCGTCAACGGACAGAGGGTACATATCCACTATTTCTTTTATCATATTTTCCGACTTCATCCAGTACATTTTTGACAAATCTCCGTGAAAGGACGGATTAAGCCATACACAGTGAGGATATTTCTTTTTAAACAGCTGCATCCACTCATGACCTGACAATCCGTTATTAGGCCCGCTATAGTTGCCGTTTTTGTCTAAATATTCCTCCTCAGCCATTCCTGCATCTCCTACTATTATGACTTTGTATTCCTTGTCATAATTTTTAAATGCCCAGGTTGTATCTATCCAGTCTCCTGAAACACACTCAGGAGTTTTGTACAACTTTGCATAAATGCAGTTATGGAAATAAAAGGTTTTAACATCCTTAAAATGATTAGCCTTGTGAACTGCCTGAAAAAGCTCATTGCACATTTCGCTGTAAGGATACATGGAACCACCGCTGTCAAAAAGCAGCATCAGCTTAACAGTATTCTTCCTTGGCTGCTCAAACTCCAACTTTAAATATCCACCTCTGTTACAGGTAGAATCAATGGTGCCATCTATATCCAGCTCTGTCTTTGGCAAATCAAGCTTACGTGAATACTGCCTAAGTTCCCTAAGTGCCACCTGAAACTGCCTCATGGTAAGTTTCTTGTCACGTCTGAAATCCTTGTAACGGCGTTCACCCATAACGGCAAATGCCGTTTTCATTCCTGCCTTGTCTCCTAGCTGAATACCTCCGGAATTTCTTCCGTTCTTTCCGAAAAAAGAACCACCGCCGGTACCAATCCAATACTTTCCTCCGTTATGTTCCGTATGCTGTTCTGCCAGTCTTTCACGAAACATTCTGTGAACCTCTTTAGCTTCCTTTTTGGTTCTTGTATCCTGAAACAATTCCGGATTAGTCATTTTAGCCTCTAAGTCACTGCCATTATGAAGCCACTGGTTAATTTTATCCATATTAATTTTGTCTTCTTTTATATTTTTAAAATATTCCAGAAAAGCAGCATCTAACTTATCATAATCCCCTTCGTTTTTAACAAAAATAGTTCTACAAAGATAATAAAAATCCGTAAAACTGGAATTGGCCAGCCCCTTATCAAGGGCTTCCATCAGGGTAAGCCATTCCGTGGTTGATATATCAAGGCCATTACTTTTCATTGTATAGAAAAAAGAAGTAAACATAAATTCTCCTTTAAATGCTTAGTCTTTTAACAGTTTCTAAATCCTCATCTTTTTTTACAAGTACACCTAAAAACGGAAGTTTTTTGTCTATATCCTCAGGATTTACACCGCCGATTGTAAGGGCTCTTAACCAGTCAATAAATTCAGATGTACTAGGTTTCTTCCTTATATCCCTGATATCCCTTATACGATAAAATGTGTCCAATGCCTGCTGAAGAAGGTTTTCTTCAAGGTTTTCAAAATGGGCATCAACTATCTGTTTCATGAGCTTTTTATCAGGAAAGCTAATGTAATGGAATATACAACGTCTTAAAAATGCGTCAGGTAGTTCCTTTTCTGCATTTGAAGTAATAATAACTATAGGTCTTATTTTTGCCTTTACGGTTTCCTTTGTTTCGTTAATGTAAAATTCCATTTTATCTAATTCCCAAAGCAAATCGTTAGGAAATTCCAAATCAGCCTTGTCTATTTCGTCAATAAGCAAAACCACCTGCCTGTCTTTCTTAAATGCCTCCCCTAATTTTCCAAGTTTAATGTATCTTCCTATATCATCTACACCTTCTACCCCAAACTGACTGTCGTACAATCTCTGGATGGTATCATAAATATAAAGACCATCCTGTGCCTTGGTTGTAGATTTAATATTCCATATAAGAAGCTCTTTGTCCAAAGATTTTGCCACGGCTTCTGCTAACATGGTTTTACCTGTTCCCGGCTCTCCTTTTATGAGAAGAGGTTTCTGAAGCTGCATTGCCACTTCAACAGATGCCATCAAATCATCTGATGCCACATAAGTATCTGTTCCCGTAAATTTTGTTTCTTTTGACATATTATTTTCCTTTCAGTTTTTAATGTGGTTTACATAATTTTAACATTCACATTATTATTAATTTTTACTAAATTCCATAAATTCAAGCCCCTCATTTCTGTCTAAAGCCATTTTTATTGACCACTCATTAGTAAATAAAATAAGAGGATTGCCCTTCATGTCTTTTACCTTCTTTGTATCACTAGGACACTTTAAACTGTTAAGGTCAGTGCTTTGATCCTTAACCCATCGAATATAATTATAAGGAAGTGAATCCAATCTTACGTCACAGCCGTACTCATTTTCCATTCTGTATTTCAGCACGTCAAACTGAAGAACACCTACAACTCCTACAATTATTTCTGACATTTCCAAATTGTAGTCCTGGAAAATCTGAATTGCACCTTCCTGGGCTATCTGGGTTACACCCTTCATAAACTGCTTACGTTTCATGGAATCTAATGCCACTAATCTGCAAAAATGCTCCGGTGCAAATGTAGGGATGCCTTCATATGCGAACTTTCTTCCCGGTGAACAAATGGTATCTCCAATGGAGAAAATTCCTGGGTCGAAAACACCCATAACATCACCTGCATAAGCTTCATCTATTACTTTTCTGTCCTGGGCCATAATTTGCTGCGGACGGGATAATCTCATTTTTTTGCCACTTTGCACATGATATACATCCTTTGTGGCATCAAACTTTCCTGAACACACTCTCATAAAGGCAATTCTGTCATGATGTGCCTTGTTCATATTTGCCTGAATTTTGAAAACAAATCCTGAAAAAGGTTCTTCCACCGGGTCAATTAATCCTTCATTTGACATTCTAGGCAATGGAGATTCCGTCATTTTGAGAAAATGCTCTAAGAATGTTTCCACACCGAAAGTTGTAAGGGCTGAACCGAAAAATACCGGTGACAATTCTCCCTTATCTACAAGTTCCTGATCAAAAGGTTCGCTGGCTCCGTCAAGAAGCTCCGTATCCTCCATTAACTGGTCATACAAATCATCCCCTATTTCCGCCTTTAATGCCTCATCCTCTACGCTGTATGTAGTTTCTGCGGCACTTTTTGAGCCACCAACTGAAACTGCCTGAAACATTGACACATTCTTGGTGTTTCTGTCGTAAACTCCCTTAAATTTCTTACCTGAACCAATAGGCCAGTTAATAGGGCATGTTTTAATTCCCAACACATTTTCAATTTCTTCTAATAATTCATAAGGGTCTCTTGCCTCTAAATCCATTTTATTTATAAATGTAAAAATAGGAATGTGGCGCATTACACATACTTTAAAAAGCTTGATGGTCTGTGCCTCAACACCCTTTGACGCATCAATTACCATTACTGCTGAATCTGCTGCCATTAATGTACGATATGTGTCTTCTGAGAAATCCTGATGTCCCGGTGTGTCTAATATGTTAATGCAGTATCCCTCATAATCAAATTGAAGGGCTGATGATGTTACAGAGATACCTCTTTCCTTTTCTATATCCATCCAGTCTGAAACCGCATACTTTGAATTTGCCTTTCCCTTAACGGAACCTGCTGTATTTATGGCTCCTCCGTATAAAAGAAATTTCTCTGTAAGAGTTGTTTTTCCTGCATCCGGATGGGATATTATGGCAAAGGTTCTTCTGTTTTCTATTTGTTGCTTTATGTTTATATCCATTGTTAATCTCCATTCTTAGATTAATTTTTCCCTAATTAGGTGCCCTTTTCTGAATTCCGCTGTTTTTATGGAAAAAGCACCTCTAAAAGTATAACGTATATTTTATTTTCTGCCAACACTTATGTTAATATTTATGGTACTATAAAATAAACAGATATTTCTATAATTAAAAACAATGAAAGGGATTATTATATGAAAAAATATTTAATTCAGGTACCTATATTTGTAGGATTATGTATCCTTGTTCTTTTTGCTTTTAACCATTTAAAGCATGAGCCTGTAACTGAGGTTGACCAGAAAGCTGACAATAGGATAACTGAAAAAGTGACCACTACTAATACTACTGTTTCTGAAACTACATCTTTAGAAGAAACCACACCCTCTGACACAACTATTACCCTTAGCTTTATTGGGGACTGTCTTTGTGCCACAGATGAAAATGCTTATTACGAAAATACTTTTAACGATGTGGCTGACGTAAAACCTGCTTCTTATTTTTTTGAAAAAGTAAGCTCTTATTTTCTTTCAGATGATTTCACTATTGGAGACTGCGAAAACGTGTTTTCTGACTCGAAGAATTTAAAGGTTAGCGACAAAGGTCAATATACAGACCCGAAAGTTGAAGCTTATTGGTTTAAAAGTAAAGCAAAAAATGCCAATATTTTAAGGGAAGGGGGAATTGATTTTGTTTCTATCTCCAATAATCACATAAATGACTATGGTGCAAAGGGACATGAGGATACCCGCAATGCCCTTGATGCAGCCAACGTTAAATGGGGTGAGGAAGGGAAAATTGTCTACTACCAAAAAGATGGTTATAAAATCGGAATAATATGTGCCAGCATGTATGGAACTTATGCTATTCCTTCCATTAAAGAGACAGTAGATAAGGCATCTAAAAAAAGTGATTATCAGATTTTGTATTTTCATGGTGGGACTGAAGCCATCCATAAACCGGAGCAATGGAAAATCGATGCCTGCCATGAACTTATGGATTATGGTGTTGATTTGATTATGGGAGACCATCCTCATGTACTTCAGCCTATGGAGAAATATAACAACAAAACCATTATTTATTCCCTTGGGAACTTTATTTTTGGTGGCAACCGCCACCCTGAAAACCGCACAATAATATATCAGCATACTTTAACTGTCAGAGGCGGAAAGCTGACTAATGAAGCCGGTAAAATAATTCCATGTTACGTGTATACCGGAGATACCAACAATTGGCAGCCTGATATAATAAAGAATAAAACCGAAAAAAGAAAAGTTTTGCAGTTTATGAGTGGCAAAAGGGAGCTACCTCATTAGCCCGGTTTTTCCCCCGGCAATAAAAATCCCAATATTAAAGCGAGAATCAAAAATAAAAATATAGCCATACATATTCTGTAGCATATTTCACGCCTTTTACTTCTAAAAGTTTTTCTTGGCAATCTGCTTGCTATATCTGCAATATTGGTTAAATATATATACGGTATAATTACCGTTGCCTCAGCCACAATAGTTACCAGGATACTTCTAGGTATGTTCATACCCTTGTAGTCTAAAGCTACTGTAGCATAAATATATATTAACCAGACATACACAATGGTAGAAATAATCATTGGTACAATTTTTCTGCGCCTAAATCCTGGAATGGTATCCAGCAGATATTTAAACGTAATAGGTGGCAATTCCTTTTGAGGTGTATTTTTTGTTGAATTTTTCCCGGTCTTTTGACCTTTTTCCGGTTTCTTTAATAATTTCTTTTCAGGTTTGGATGAAGTTTCCGTTTTTTTTAATAAATCCACCTCAGGTTTGGATAAGGTTTCCGTTTTCTTTGGCGAAGTATCCAAAGTCTTTGGCATAATTTTGTCAGATTCATTGTGGCTTTCATCCATTTCCGCTACCTTAGATAATTCCACCATCAACTCATTTACATCACTAAATCTGTTTTTAGGGTCTATTTCCATACATTTATTTACTATTTCTTCAAGATATTCGTTGAAAAGTAATCCCTGATTTTCAAAAAATTCCTTTAACACAACCCCGACTGAATATATGTCACTTCTATTGCTTGTCTGGGAAAATCCATATTGTTCAGGTGCTGCATATCCCACAGTGCCCAGCAATTCCGTGTCCTTGCTCTTCTCATGGTTTTCTTTTCTTGATATGTCAAAATCAATGATTTTCAAAGTCCCTTCATTGCTTATTATTATATTTTTAGGCTGTATGTCACGGTGAACTATGCCCTTTTCATGTATGGCTTTTAAGCCGTTGCAAAGCTCCTCTGCCCTAGTCACTGCCTCCTGCAATGTCAGCCTGTTTCCCTGATAATAATCATCAAATCTCTTGCCATTAACATAATCTTCTATAGCGACACATTCATCCCCCTGTATAAAACATTCGTAAACCCTAACTAGGTTTTTATTTTTAATTTCCTTAAGACCTTTGTATATGTCAAAAGCTGCTTTATGCATTATCTTTTTTACAACCAGCTGCCCTGTATCTACGTTTCTCATTAACAGGGTTTTGCATTTATTTGTATCAGCCAGCACCTTTAATTGTTCATATTTTTTTAAATAATAATCCTCTATAACGTCCATATTTTTAATTCCATTCAAATGTTTTTCAAATCAACTAATTCAATATTTTTCTACTGCATTGTATTGATTTTTTATTTACCTGTGATATATGATAAATAAAGTATACTTTAAAAAATATATTTTGAAAATAAGAAAGGCTCTTTTTATGAAATCAACTGATGAATTATTAAAAATACTAAAAAATTATAACAATATCGAAGAATTTATTGAAGATAACACTGAGGATATAAAAAATACCACCTTTGTACAATACATAACGGAATGTCTGAATAATTGCAATCTGACCAAAGCACAGGTCATAGAAAAATCCAATATTCAAAAAAATTACGCCTATCAGATTTTTAGTGGTTCCAAAAAACCTTCAAGAAATAAGGTTCTTGCCCTTTCCATTTCAATGGGATTAGATACCGATGCCACAAACCGACTTTTAAAATTGTCTGACCACAGCATTTTATATCCCCGTATTAAGCGTGACAGCATAATCCATTTTTCCTTAGAACAGCATTACAATTTAATTGATACCAACATTCTTTTACATGACATGGAGGAGAAAATTATCGAATAATTGCTAAATTATGCTGCCGGCATAACATTTCTTCCATACTGTAGGCTAAAATTTCCATATGTTTTAAAGAGTGAACTAATAATAAGGGAAAGGATAAAGCAAACACATTTTTCACTCTAAGTGTTTGTGTCTTTCACAGCAGACTTTATGCATTAGAAAGACTAGGTATAAGTTATGGAAGAAAAAAAGAAAAAATCAAAGTTGAAATGGATTATTATTGTGATTGTGGCAATTGCAATAATTGCAGCAGTTGCCGGTGGCGGCTCTGATGACAGCGTTCATCAGGTTAAAACTGATTCTAAAGATTCAAAGGTTACTAATGATAATTCCAAAAAAGAGGAGAAAGAAACTGAAGCCAAAACCAGTTTCAAGGTAGGTGAAACTGCTGAATACAAAGATGTTCAGGTAACTCTTGAAAAAGTAATTATTTCAAAGGGCGATGAAATTATCCAGCCTGATGAGGGCAAAGAATTTGCTATTTGCATTTTTAAAATCCAAAACAATTCCGACAGCTCTATCACCATGAGTTCTATTGCTTCTTTTGAAGCATATTATGATGATACTTCAATGAATGAAGATATCATGGGTCTTCAGGCTCCTGAAGCAAAGAAATATAATCAGCTAGACGGTGACATTGCTGCCGGCAAAAAAATGGAAGGTGTCATTGCATACCAGGTTCCAACTGACTGGAAGGAAATAGAAATAAATGTTTCACCAAGTTTCTGGTCTTCAAAGGATATCCGGTTTATTGCTACTAATAAATAGGATATGGTAAATAAATAATGCAAAAAAAACAACATCTGCCCCGGGGTGGATGTTGTTTTTGATTGTCTAACCTAATCTGCCTTTATTATCCTAAACAGCCTTCCGGCTGCCCTTTTTAAGTAAACCTGTGCATTTTTCATAGCATCTGATATGTCAATTACATCACATACACATGCCTGCATGCCGGTAACCCCCATGTCATATAGTTCTTCCAAATCACCGCTGAGACTACCTGACAGCACATACAGCGGTGTTTTATTTTCCTTGCATCTTTTGGCAATTCCTGATACAACCTTTCCACCGGCTGACTGTTCATCAGTTCTTCCTTCTCCGGTAATTACCATATCTGCATCCTTAATCAAATTGTCAAAATCATTTAAGTCCAGTAAAACCTGTATTCCTGACTCCATTTTTGAATTGGTAAAGGCGTACAATGCAGCTCCCATTCCACCGGCTGCTCCCATTCCCGGAAGACTGGAAATATCTCTGCCTAAAAATTTACTTAAAACTTTACTATAATTAAGCATTCCCCTTTCAAGCCTGTTTGCAATTTCATCATCAGCACCCTTTTGTGGACCAAAAACATAGGTTGCACCCTTTTCTCCCGTAAGAGGATTTGTTACATCACACATAACAGTAAACTTAGCCTTTTTAAGTTCAGGCATAACCGACTTATCATCAATCGCCACAACCTTCTCCAAATCCCCACCGGTTCCTTTTAGTTCGTTGCCATATTGGTCTAAAAACCTATATCCTAACATAGTCATGGCTCCCATTCCACCGTCATTTGTGGCACTTCCACCTATTCCTATGTATATGTTCACTGCACCATTTTTCAGTGCATCAGCAATTAACTGCCCCGTTCCCTTTGATGTAGCATTTAAAGGATTCCTCAGCTTTGGTGGTACCAAAGTAAGACCTGAAGCCTCAGCCATTTCTATAACTGCAACATCCTTTTTCATAATATATGATGCTGTAATAACATTGCCTAAAGGGTCAGAAACTTTAACTTCTACCTTCCGGTAATCTTTGTCTGTTTCTAAAACCGCTGCCAGAGTTCCTTCCCCTCCATCGGCCATTTGTACTTTCTTAATATCACATTTTCCAAACACCTTTTGTGCCTGCTGTGCAACTATATTATTAACCTGTGTGGAACTAAGACTCCCCTTGTAGGAATCTGATGCCAAAACAATCTTCATAGGTTACTCCCTTTAACAAACTAATCTTTTTATGCTGACAACTGCTGCTGGTTTGCTTCCATTGTCATTATGTTATTGTTTATTGATATACATAATGGATATGATGTATCACCTGTTTTATATATATCAACTTTATCATGACTAACCCTTATTTCAAGCCTACAACCTTTGTACATTACCACAAACTCCATTTTTTTCCATTCCTTTGGAAGATGAGGGGTTATGTATAATGCACTATCATCAGCGGATACCCCTGCAAATCCCTGTATAAGGCAATTATAAATGCCTCCCATGGCTGCTGCATGAAGTCCGTCTGTGGAATCATATGGATTATCTACTAAATCCACCTCAAGTGCTTTTTTGAAGAAATTTTCTGCCATGTCCAACTCTCCAATATTAGCGCATGCCTGAGCGTGCGCACAGTAACTTAGGGATGAATCATGCAAAGTTCTTTTTTCATAGAACAAAACATTTTTCTTCACAATATCCGGGCTGTATAATTGTGGGAATAAATTCAACAGCATTACCACATCTGCCTGTTTTATTGCCTGCGTATCCACTACCTGATCCCTTGTGTAATCCAGTAACACCGACTGCTTTACCTGGGAATTTTTATATTTGTCAATATCAGGCAGCTCCTTCTTTGACAAAAATGTATCATCCTGAGGAATAATTCCATCTTTATTAACCTGAGGAATATATATATTTCGTACAAACTCTTCTAAACCTAAAATATTATCTTCATATTTTGTTTTATCACTTAACTTTTCATAAAAGTTATTATCATTTTCTTTTAATTTCTTTAATTCTATTAACGTCTGTCCCACACAATATTTAGCCATATAGTTAGTAAATGTATTATTATCAATATGTTCATCGTATTCATCAGGACCTATTATATCCAATATTTCTAAACGGCCATTTTTTTCTACACTTCTGCTCTCCCAGAATTTAGATATTTCAATTAACATTTCATATCCATATTTGTGCATAAATTCTTCGTCTTTAGTCATATGGTAATAGTTTATTATGGCATAGGCAATATCGGCACTAACATGATGCTCCTTCCTGCCTGACCATACCGGATTAGCTTTTCCTGTTTCTATGTTAAGTGCTGCAAACAAAGGAGTTTCTTCCTTTCCTTCAAAGGCACTTTCCCATGGATACATCGCTCCTTTATAGCCGTATTCTTTTGCCTTTTTAAATGCTCCTGAAAGACCATTATATCTGTATATAAGTAATCTTTTTGCCATTTCAGGATTGGTATAGCAGAAAAACGGCAACATATATATTTCCGAATCCCAAAATACATGCCCCTTATATCCTTCACCTGAAAGACCTTTTGCTGCAATACTCACTCTATCCGTATCTTTTGGTATCATTCCAAACAACTGTAACTGTGAGTACTTTATTGCCGCCTCGTCCTCTACTGATATGCCATCTATTTTTATTTCTGCATTTTTCCAAAACTTATAGACTTCCTGTAAATGCTCATCAAAAAGCTTTGCAAATCCTTTTTTTCTGTTTTCAATTATTCTGCTTATTTTATCTGTTTTTGTAATATCCGGTTCTTCCACATTGGTAAATACCATTGCATATTTTGTTAGTGTAACCGGTTTATTTTTTACTAATTTTATTTTTCTTTTTTCGTATATGCTTCTTCTTTCAAGACCGTAATTTTTAGCGTCATCTGTTCCTTCATAAGCTAGTGCCATCATTATATCAATTTCTGAATCATCTGTATTCCCAATATACTCCATAACAGTATTATTGCGTACCCTGCACTCAGTTTTTCTGATATGTGCCACACCGCTGTTTGTCATCTGTCCGTTTATGCCTACCTTTACAACCATATCTAAATCATTTCCATCAGCTAATGTTATTACCAACTGTTGGCAAAACAGATGTAAATCACTGTAAGAAACAAATCGTCTTGATTTTATATTTATTATATTATTTTCTAAGAGAAAATCACACTGAAAAACCAGCTCTCCCGTTTCCACATTAAACTTTCTGTTGTAATTTTCTATTTTACAGGTATCTAAGCTTATGACCTTTCCCTTTGTGGTAATATAAACCTCTGACAAATCAGGACAATTAATCAACTCAACAACTTCATCCTTTGTTGCCTTTGAAAAAAAGCCTCTCACAAACATTCCCTTACATTCCGCAATTGTGGGAAAATCCTGTGTTCCTCTTATTCCCATGTACCCATTTTCTGTTGTAAATACGGATTCCGATTTTTTTGTATATTTCTGCCTATATTTATTTTCTTCTATCCACAATCCGGTGGAATCTCTCTTCGTATCATAATAGTACATATTTTTCACCTGTACCTTTCTATAGAAAAACAGGCTCCTTCTTCTCTGCCGACTTATATAATGCTTCAATTATCATCTGAATGTATGCACCTTCCCCGGCTTTCACTAAAACTTCTTCTTTACCTTCTATTGCATCAATGAAGTTTTCTAAAGCTTTGTTGTGCAAATCTCCATCACTAATGTAAGGATAATTTACAGCCTGATAATTTCTATTGGATCCACTATAAATTTCCAGTGGAAATAAGGATGCACCTAACTCATCTCCATAAACCTTCACAGCCCTCACATCCTTTTCTTTCATATTAAGAGCAAATGTAGTTTCTATTCCTATACCGGTTCCGTCTTCAAATACAATGTTTCCAAAAAGTCCGTCTTCAACAGTGTATTTTTCCGGATTCCACGAACCCATAAGTCCGTTACTTTGTTTGGTTCCTATTAAATTTGAGCTTATTGCCGATACATAGGAAACCTTTTTATAGTCAAGGAGATATAACGCTATATCTAACATATGGGCACCTATATCTATAAGGGGTCCTCCCCCCTGCATATCTTTACTTATGAAATTACCCCAGCCTGGAACTCCTGCCTTTCTAAGCCACTGTACTTTAGTATAGTATATTTGTCCCATTTTACCATTTTCTATTAAATCCTTTAAAATAGCCACATTTGTTCCATGTCTGAAATGAAAATCATATGTCAATATTAGTCCTTTAGATTTAGCTTTATCAGCCATCTCCTTAGCCTGACTATAAGAAATTGCAGGTGGCTTTTCGCACATTACGTGACATCCTCTGTCTAATGCATCCATTACAATTGGATAATGAAATTTGTTTGGTACGCAAACACTTACTGCATCAGGATTACATTTTTCCAATAATTCTAAGTGAGAACTACAACTAAAGGGAATGTCAAAATCCTTTGCCACTTTACCTGCCACATTTTCATATGTATCGCTTACTCCCACAATTTCCACATTTTCCATGGATTTAAATGCCGGAATGTGTGTTGTCTGTGCAATTTGTCCTGCACCTATTATAGCCACCTTTATCTTTCTCATATATTTACCTCGCAAATCTGTTATACGTGGGAGATTTTACCTCCCACATGAATTTTTCTTATTATTTAAGGCATTCCTTAACAAAAGCACTTGACTCCTTACATACTTCCACAGGGTCGCCTCTTAATCTTCCTTCAAAAATAATTGGTCCATCGTAACCTATTTCTTTTAATGTATCAAAATGCTTTTTGAAATCTATTGAACCTGAACCCGGCTGATATCTCTGATTGTCAGCTATATGAACATGTCCAATATAATCCTTTGACTCTCTAAGCGCCTGAGATATATTATCCTCCTCACGGTTCATATGATAAAAATCACAGGTTGTCTTAACATTTGTGAATTTTCCATTATCAATAATTTCTCTTGCCTGACTTTGAAGGTTAAGCATATGATCCTGATACTGATTAAGCGGCTCTAAATAAATGTATACGCCATACTGTCTTGCCACGGGATCTAATTCCTTTAATGAATCCATTATTGCCTTAATATCACCTTCATGACTTCTTGGTGGTACATGTGGTGGTAATCTGAAAGTAAACATTCCCCATGCTGCCGGAATAACAACTCCTGTTCCACCAACTTCTGCTATACATCTTAATATTTCCTTTAAATCGGTAACTCCATTAAGCCTTCTTTCTTCTATGAAATCACCAATCCATCCTCTATATCCATTACATGCTGTTGTAACGGGAACTTTTGTTTTCTCAACTGCATCCTTTATTTCCGCAGTTTTTTCAACTAATTCCTTACCATCCACCTCATAGCAGTCATATCCTAATTCTTTAATATAATTAAGTCTGTCCACAAAATTTCTCGGAAAGAAATCTCTATCCTGTGTTCCATATAACATTTTAAGCACCTAACCTTTCATTATTATTTGTCAAAAGTAACACCCATTTTGATACTTAATTCAGGATCCTGATCAACATATTTCATAAATCCTTCTGCTGATTCTTCAAATGGTACTATAGGATCAATAATATCCTCGCAATTCAAATAACCGCCCATAAGCATGTTCCATACAACGTCTTCAATACGTTTTCTTGTCCATCTCGGATATTCTGGAAGAGGTTCTGAGCATGCTCTTGAGAAAACAATTTTTCCCTGATTGAAATGACCTTCCTGTCCAAGCCATAAGCCCGCCGGGAATGGTTTTGCAAAGGCAACATATGCTATTGTTCCATTGTATGCAAGTCCTTTAATAGATGCCTGAAGAGCATGTACATTTCCTGATGTCTCAATAATGGCATCAGCACCCATCTTATCTGTAAGTCTCTTTATTTCCAAACCTGCATCACAGGCTGTGCTGTCTAATACATAATCTGCTCCAAGCTTTAATGCTACATTTCTTCTCTTTTCAATAGGATCAACACCAATAACAACTGCTGCTCCTAATTTTACACACATCTGAAGTGCAATCATGCCAATTGCTCCAAGACCAACTACAACAACGTTATCTCCCGGTCTTACATTAGCATCTCTTACACCTGCTAAAGCAAACTGTGCCGGATCATAACATACGGCATTTTTTGCTGATGCATCCTTGCTCATTTTTCTAAGCTTATAATTGTCAACTGCGTTCACTATCTGTGTTTCCTTTATTGGTCCGTATGAACAAACTCTGTCACCTACCGCATATTCCGTAACGTCTGCTCCTATTTCAGTGATAGTTCCCACAAACATATTTCCTAATGGTAAATCACCAAATTCAATTCCTCTTGGTTCATCTGCTGCTCTTTCCTTAAAGACTCTCCATTCTTCGTCAAATTTTCCGTCTTTAAATGGAGTTACATCTCTGAAATCTGCCAATTCAGTACCGTGCTTTGGTGCTGCAAATTCAACCTTAACCTTTGCTTCATTTGCCTTAATAGGTCTGTCTTCATAATCCTTTAATTCTGCTACTCTAGGTGCAGTTGCAACTAACTTCTTCATTTTAATACCTTCTCTCCTTTATTTAACCTTTAACTCCGCCTGCTATTCTTCCACTCTTTATTAATGTCTGGCTTATACCATACATAATAACGATAGGTAATGAGGACATAATTGATGCTGCCATCATTCTTCCCCAAATATAATCAGGTGTGTTAAACAGTGAATTCAATCCTATTGTAATTGTCATTTTATCCGGTGAATCTAAGAAGATTGATGCGAATAAAACGTCGTTCCATGCAATCATAAATGCATAAACGAAAACTGAAATTAATCCTGAAATTGAAAGCGGAACCACGATTCTGAATATTACTCCAAATCTTGATAATCCATCCACTCTTCCTGCTTCCTCAAGTTCATCAGGAATTGTTTCAAAAAAGCTTCTTGTCATATAAATTGCAGTTGGAAGTGTCTGTATTATCATACAGATAATTACCGCTTCATGACTGTTTCTCAATCCAATTGACGAAAGCAATTTATATAAAGGAACTATAAGTAATATTCCCGAAAACATATATACAAAGAAAAATACTTCGGTTATTACTGATTTTCCTTTAAATTTCAATTTAGCTAATGCATATCCTCCAAGTATTCCTAAGAATACAACTATTGCTGAGGTAGTAAGAGAAATATACATACTGTTCTTAAAATATTTTAAAAATGGGAATATTCCCGGATTAAAAATATCTTCCATATGTTTAAAGGTAAATGACTTTGGTATAATTGTCGGTGGAAAACCTATTGTTTCTGCCGTGGACTTAAAAGCCACACTTACCATCATAATAAATGGAAATAATATTATTAAAAGTATGATAATTAAAGCAGTGTAAAATAATATATTGTTCCTGACTTTTCTTTTAGTCCTCGTCATTTTTGAACACCACCTTTCTTATCAGCATAACCATTGCAAAAATAAATACAAACAGTACAAGGGAAATAGCTGCTGCCTTTCCGAAATTATGTGTTGAGAATGCCATATCATACAGATATACACCTAAAACATCTACCTGACTTGTAAGTAACTTAACTTCTGCGTAAATGTAGAACGCCCAAATCATTCTAAGGCTTACAACTGTTACCATTGTAGGCTTTATTGCCGGATATGTTACCGCTTTGAATTTCTGCCATTTTGAAGCACCATCTATATCTGCTGCTTCATACAAACTTTTGTCTATAGAAGTCATTATTGCCACAAATGACATATACGCATATGGGAAGAATCTCCAAACATTAAACAAGGCTACTAATACAAATGCACTCACCGGGCTGTCAAACCACAATGGTGCTTTATCTACCACATGTAATATATCAACCAGAAAATAGTTTATTATTCCATATATATTGTTAAACATATATCTCCAGCAGAAAATCAAACATACCGAGGGTACTACATATGACAGAATAACTAAAGCATTTACCAGTTTTTTGCCAACAAATTCTCTGTTTAAAAAGCATGCCATGGCTAATCCTAAAATGGTACTTAATACAACTACAACGAATGTAAATGCTATGGTAATAAGTACACTTGAATAAAACTCCTTATCTGCAAGTACCTCTTTAAAATTATCAAGTCCCACAAAAACGGATTCAAGTTTTGGATTAAGTGGTACTTTCTGTACGCTTATCATTATGTTGTAAATCATCGGATATCCGATTAATGCAACCAGTAAAATAATACTTGGAGCTAACAATGTATATGCAAAAGCGTTCTGACTTTTTCTTATTTTCTTTAACATATAAGACTCCTTCTTTTAAAAGAGGGCCTTTTATTCAGCCCTCTTTTCTAAACTAAACTATTTTGCAAGTTTTTCTGCCTCAGACTGAGCATTCTTAAGTTCTTTTGAGATATCAGCTTTCTGTACTAAGATATTATTAAGTGCTTTGCTTAATACACCTGAGTTTGTGATATCGCCCATAGCCATAAAGTTCTTGCCGTTTACACTTCCGAATAACTGAAGATTATCAAAAGCTGTTCCAACATTATCAAGAAGGTGTGCGTATGGCTTAATTAATTCATTATCTGCATATGCCGGATCATCTGCAACTGCTGATAATACAGGCTGAACTCCGCCAGGTGCCATCTCTAACCATGCTTCATTGTTTTCTTTTTCCATTAAGAAGCTTACAAACTTCTTAGCTGCTTCTGTTTCTGCGTCACTGATAGTATTTGAAATTGATAAAACTTCAATACAACCATATGCTGCTGATGTAGTCTTTGTAGGTACTGCTAACTGAACATCCTCAAGGAATCCTGCATCTTTACATCCTCCAAGAATATACGTTGAATACATACACATTGGTGTATTCTTTCCAACGAAAGCATCCTTAACATCTGCAACCTCTGTTGAACCGGGCATTGAATACTGTGATAATTCCTTGTAGAACTCAGCTGCTTCTTTCATCTTATCTGTGTCAATTGTTATATTTCCGTTTTCATCAAAAGCATTTGCTCCATTTGATAATGCGAACTGTGAGAATACCTGCTCTGTAAATGCTGAATCAGATGTTGGAAGAGCTATACCATACTGTTTCTTTGATGGATTATAAAATGCCTTAGCTATTTTAATTACATCATCCCAGTTCTGTGGTAAATCAAATCCTTTTTCCTTTAACATTTTTGTATTACACCAAATACCCTGAACCCATCCTGATACAGGGACACCAACATAATCTTTTCCGTCTTCTGTCTTTATTACTTTAAGAGCTCCATCAAAATAAGCATCTTCTCCTACTGAAGCTATAACGTCATCTGCTGCCTGTGTGTTTATGAACTGATTCTTTACGCTTGTTTTTGCCTGATCCTGACTAAATTCAATAACAGCCGGAAGTTCTCCGTTACCACCTAATGTAGTAATCTTGCTATCGTAATCATCTTCTCCTACAGGCATCTGTTCAACCTTGATGTTTGGGTTTTCCTTTTCAAATTTCTTAATAACTTCTGAAAGAACATCCTGTCTTTCCTGTTCTACCTGCATGTGCATAAACTGGATTTTTACTGTTTCATCCTTTGCACTGCTTTCCTTCTTTTCACTGCTGCTTCCGCAACCTGCAAACAATGTTGCAACCATAGCTAATGATAATGCTGTTGCTAATACCTTTCTCTTCATCATAATAATCCTCCTTTGTTTTAATTATCTTCCAGTATCCACATACTCTGTAAAGGTTTAAGGGTTATGGTTCCATTAACCTTTTCTGCGCTTAAAAGGTCTGTTCCCTTAAATTCAAGAGCTGTTACGATTTCCTCTGAAGATACATTAATTACTGCTAATATTTTCTTCCCACCGTCCATATATCTTTCCAGTGCGAAAATATGTGAGTCCACATTTAAAATTCTCTGATGTGCCTTCGGCGAAAACTGTTCGTGCACTTTTCTAATATTCAGTCTTCTTATCATTTCATTAAAAATAGTGGCTCTGTTTGTATTACATAAAAGCTGTTCTTCTAATTTTTCCAAATCCAGTTTCTGTCTGTTTATTCTTCTTGGAATATTAGAAGTTTCCCTTCCATAGTAATCATTCCTTGAACCCAGCAAACTATGAATGTATATGCCGGGCAGTCCCTGCATTGACATAAGTATTGTTTCTGCTGCCATAAACCTGCCAATTCTTACTTCATCACTGTCTTCCGGTGATGCCAACGCATCCTGATAATTAATGTTTAGCTCATAGGGACTTTTAGTTCCGTCCCCATTGTCTTTATAAGATACAACCCCACCATTAGTTAAAGTTGCATCAATTAAAACCTGTCTCTCTTCATCATTTAATATTCCCTCTACCGGTCTTACACCTATTCCGTCATGAGAACTTAAGAAATTAAAGAATGTTGTATTCTCTCCCGGTTCCTCAAGACCTTTTGCCCACCGGGTAAGTTTTGTGGCATCTCCTGTAATAAGTGAATACATTGTAAGAGGTGGAAGCGGAAACTGATAAACTAAATGTGCCTCGTCCCCGTTTCCGAAATAACTTATATTTTGCTCATGTGGTATGTTTGTCTCTGTTATGAAATACACACCCGGTGCATATTCCTCTAAAATTCTTCTATACGACTTCACTACCATATGAGTTTCTTCTAAGTTAAGACATGTTGTTCCCGGTTCTTTCCAAAGAAATGCTATGGCATCCAATCTTATGAATTTTGCCCCATTCTTTGCATAAAACATTAAAACGTCCAATATCTCACTGTAAACATCTATACATTTATAATTTAAATCTATCTGGTCTTCACTAAAGGTTGTCCATATGTACCTGCTACCTCTGTTAGTTTCAAACTTTGTAAGTAGCGGTAAAGCCCTAGGTCTGGTTACCTTTGAATAATCGACATCCGGATCACATTCAATGAAATAATTCCTATAAGGATCCTCTCCTGTCAAATACTTCTTAAACCAATCACTTTTAGCTGATATATGGTTTATAACCCCATCAAACATTAACTTATAATCATCAGAAAGACTGTTTACATCCTCCCAATTTCCAAGGGAGGGATTTATTTCCTTATAATCTACTACCGAAAATCCATCATCTGATGTGTATGGATACATAGGCAATATATGTATTGATGAAATTGCATCCTTCACATGTTTTTTCATAAACTTATGAAGTGTCTTAATCCCTGCCTCATTTTTATCTGTAATTGAATCTCCGTATGTAATAAGCATGGAATCTGTTTCGTCTAACCATGTTTTCTTTGTATCCAGATATCCGTATTTATTTAAAACCCTGTCTATGCGGTCATACAGATTTTCAATAGTTTTCCCATCTTTATATATTATTTTGTAATATTCATATAAATCTTTTCTTAATAAATCATTCATTTTGTACTTCCTAAATCAGGTAGATTCCCTTTCAATAACAGATGGTAAAAATACCGATGTTTTTCTGTTTCCAAGGTCCTCTCCATCTATTAATTTTGTGAGAAGTTCAACACATTCCCTTGCCATGGATTCAAAATCCTGGTCAACTGTGGATATTCTCGGATGAAGGTAATTTCCCATAGGTATATTATCTACTCCTAAAACTGCTATATCCTTTGGAATGGAGTAACCTGCTTCCTGGATTGCCCGATATACTCCTATTGCCCTTTCATCACCTGACACAAAGAATGCATCCGGCTTTTCTTCTTCAAGAACTCCCTTTGCAATTCTGTATGCCTTATCTACTGTATTTGCTCCATATCTTATGTTAAATATGCCATCAGACTTACCTGTGGCATCCTGAAATCCTTTTACTCTTAATTTGTTAGAGTCAAATCTTTCTTCGCCAACAAGAAATTCTATATATTTATAACCTCTGCCTATAAGGTAACTTCCTCCCTTGTAGCCTACATAATAGTTGTCCAAGCTTACGGAGCATACATCGTCGTCCTCAACCTGTCCAAATATTACAAAAGGAATACCCCGTTCTTTTAAGAACTTTACCCTAAGGTCGTCATATACATGCTCCAGTAAAATCACTCCATCAGCCAGTCCGTTTTCCAAAAGATAATATCCGTCTGTTTCATCTGAAATAAAGCTGTTACTATTACTTGGTGTCATAATTACTTTCAGATTTTTCATCCTTGCATATGAGAACAGATACTTAAGCATAACCACATGCCATGAACTTAAATGTTCCTCCTCATGCCTGTCTGTAAAAACCATTATTACGTTAGTTTTTGCTCCTTTTAAGCCTTTAGCCAAAATGCTTGTCTGATATCCCAGTTCCTTTATTGTGGCGTTTACAATATCTCTGGTTTTCTTAGAGACGCTTTCCGAATCATTTACAACTCTGGAAACTGTCTTAATTGAAACTCCACAGGCATCGGCTATATCCTTAATAGTGACCTTACCTTTTCTTGTATTCATATGTATTTCCTCATTTCATTTTATTGATCAATAGCTTGAAATCCTATAAGAACGTGTCTTGTTTTGTCTTACGTTGTCATATTAATATTTTTATGCATTATTGTCAATAAAGCTATTGTTTTTTCTTTATTTTTGTATATTTTGTATATTTTTGTGGGGTTTTTATATTGATTTTAACGTGGTGAAATGTCCGTTTTTGTCCTTGTTTTTTCTTTAAAAACCTTTTTTGTCTCATGGTGGGACATTTTGTTGTCATATAAGATATTTTTCATTTTCTATTGACAAAACTTCTGATTAAAATTACCATACCTATTATAATCTATTTAATATAAAGAATAAGGAGGAATTTCTAATGAAATTATGGAAAAAGGCTGTAAGCCTAGCAATAGTTTCTGTATTGGCATTATCAATGAGTGCCTGCGGAGGCTCAGAAAACAAGAGTACAGGTTCAACTGATACATTTAAGATTGGTGGTATCGGACCTACAACAGGTGATGCTGCAATTTACGGAAAGGCTGTTAAAAACGGTGCACAGCTTGCCGTTGATGAAATTAACAAAAACGGTGGAATCAACGGAAAGAAGATTGAATATAAATTTGAAGATGACCAGAATGATGCAGAAAAGTCTGTTAATGCTTACAACAGTTTAAAGGACTGGGGCATGCAGATGTTAGTCGGTGCAGTTACATCTAACCCATGTACTGCAGTAGTTGAGAACACACACAATGATAATATGTTCCAGCTTACACCATCAGCTACAGCTGTTGAATCTATTCAGTATGATAACGCATTCCGTATGTGTTTCTCAGATCCTAACCAGGGTTCTGCTTCTGCTGATTACATAGCTGATAACAAGCTTGCTTCTAAGGTAGCCGTTATTTATAACAGTTCAGACCCTTACTCATCAGGCATTTATCAGAAGTTTGCTGAAGAAGCAAAGGCTAAAGGACTTGATGTTGTAGCAGCTGAAGCTTTCACAGCTGACAGCAAGACAGATTTCTCTGTTCAGATTCAGAAAGCTCAGAGCTCAGGAGCAGAATTAGTATTTCTTCCTATTTATTATCAGGAAACTTCATTAATTCTTGCTCAGGCTAAGAAAGCCGGCTTTACACCTAAGTATTTCGGATGCGATGGTATGGACGGAATCCTTGCCCTTGACGGATTTGACAAGAGCCTTGCAGAAGGACTTATGTTCCTTACACCGTTTACAGCTGATGCCGAAGACGAAAAGACTCAGACATTCGTAAAAGCATACAAGGATGCTTTTGGTGATACACCTATTCAGTTTGCTGCTGATGCTTACGACTGTGTATACACAATTAAAGCAGCTATTGAAAAATCAGGGGTTACACCTGATAAGAGCGTATCAGATATATGTGATGCATTAAAGGCAGCTATGACACAGATTAAGATGGATTGCCTTACAGGTAAAGAAATTACATGGTCTGCTGATGGAGAACCTTCAAAGTTGCCAACAGTTGTCGTTGTTGAAAAGGGTGCATACAAAGTTAAATAAAGTAAATTAAAATAGGTTAATATTGATTTTTTGCAAGATTGCCTGTATGAGCTTTTTTCACTCGTACAGGCTCTCTTTGCTTATAAATGGTATAATAATAAAAAATAGGAGGAAAAACATGAGCTTTGTGTCGTATCTTATTAACGGATTAAGCTTAGGAAGTGTTTATGCATTAATTGCCCTTGGTTACACCATGGTATATGGTATTGCAAAAATGCTTAACTTCGCTCATGGGGATGTCATTATGATAGGTGGTTATGTTGCCTTACTTTCCATGACAAATGCCGGATTATCCCCGCTTTTGGCAACACTCATTTCTATAGTTATCTGTACAGTTTTAGGTATTGTTATAGAAAGAGTTGCATACAGACCTCTTAGAAATGCTACATCTTCTTTGGTTGTACTTATTACCGCCATCGGTGTCAGTTATCTGTTGCAAAACGTTGCACTTTTACTTTTCGGTGCTAACGCACAGACCTTCCCATCAGTTATTTCATGGAAGGGATTGTCTCTTGCAGGAGGAAAGTTAAATATTTCCGGCGAAACTTTCGTAACTATTTTGGTTTGTATTGTAATTATGGTATGTTTAATGCTGTTTGTCCAAAAGACCAAACCGGGTCAGGCAATGCGTGCTGTTTCAGAAGACCGTGGAGCTGCCCTTTTAATGGGTATTAACGTAAACGGTACTATAGCCCTTACCTTTGCCATTGGTTCAGGTCTTGCAGCTATTGCCGGAGTGCTTTTATGCTCCGCATACCCTAGCCTTACACCTTATACAGGTGCCATGCCCGGTATTAAAGCCTTTGTTGCTGCTGTATTTGGTGGAATCGGTTCTATTCCGGGAGCATTTATTGGAGGACTTCTTCTTGGGGTTATTGAAATATTTGGTAAAGCATATATTTCTTCCCAGATGGCAGATGCCATTGTATTTGCAGTATTAATTATTGTCCTTTTAGTAAAACCAACAGGACTTTTAGGCAAAAAAATCCAAGAGAAAGTGTAGGTGAATATTATGTTAAAGAAATTATCAAAACAAAAAAAGAACGACTTAATCACCTACGGTATTGTTATAGTAGCATTTATAGCAATGCAGATACTTATTGGTTCAGGACAGATTTCATCTCTTTTTCAGGGATTAATGGTTCCTCTTTGTACTTATATAATACTTGCAATTTCATTAAACTTAGTAGTAGGTATTCTTGGTGAATTAAGCTTAGGTCATGCGGGATTTATGTGTGTTGGTGCCTTTTCCAGTGCATTTTTCTCAAAAACCATGTCCGATACCATTACCAATTCCTCTCTTCGTTTCTTTATTGCTTTATTAATTGGAATTGTGGTTGCAGCCATTTTCGGTATTATAATCGGAATCCCTGTACTTCGTCTTAAGGGTGACTACCTTGCAATCGTAACTCTTGCCTTTGGAGAAATTATTAAAAACCTTGTAAATGTACTTTACATTGGAAAAGATTCAAAAGGTTTTCATTTTTCCACAAAAGATGTTATGTCCCTTAACATGGATCCTGACGGAAAGGTTTTAGTTAATGGTCCTCAGGGTATTACCGGTGCACCTAAAGATGCAACATTTCTTATTGGATTTATTTTAGTCCTTATTACGTTATTTATAGTATTAAATCTGATTCATTCAAGAGACGGTCGTGCAATTATGGCTATTCGTGATAATCGTATTGCTGCTGAATCTATCGGAATTAACATTACAAAGTATAAACTTATGACCTTTACCATTTCTGCCGGTATGGCAGGTGCAGCAGGTGTTCTTTACGGACACAACCTTTCAAACCTTACGGCAAATACTAATAACTTCGGTTACAATATGTCCATAAACATTCTTGTATTTGTTGTTCTTGGTGGAATTGGAAATATCAGAGGTTCAATTATATCTGCGGTTATTCTTACACTTTTACCGGAATTGCTTCGAGGATTGTCAGATTACCGTATGTTAATTTATGCTATTGTTTTAATTATTATGATGCTCTTTAACTGGGCTCCTAAGGCAATTGAATGGCGTGAAAAATATCTTTCCTTTGGGAAGAAGAAAAAGGAGGCTTCAAAATAATGGATGATTTATTAAGTGTAAAAAATCTGGGAATTTCATTTGGCGGTCTCCGGGCAGTAAATGAATTTAGTATTAATATCAAAAAAGAGCAGCTTTATGGCCTTATCGGGCCTAACGGTGCCGGAAAAACTACTATTTTTAACCTTCTTACAGGAGTTTACAAACCTGACAGTGGTAAAATTCTTCTTGATAATGTGGATATTACAGGAAAATCTACTATTGATATAAGTAAAGCAGGGATTGCAAGAACATTTCAGAATATTCGTCTTTTCTCTCAATTGACGGTTCTTGATAATGTTAAGGCAGGGCTTCACAATAAGCATCATTACTCTACATTAGACAGTATTCTCCGTCTTCCACGTTTCCACAAAACGGAAAAGGAAATGGATAAGATTGCCATGGAGCTTCTTGATGTATTCGGACTGGCAGATTATGCAAATGTTGAAGCCCAGAACCTTCCTTACGGTCAGCAGAGAAAATTGGAAATTGCAAGAGCTCTTGCAACGGAACCAAAGCTTCTTTTATTAGATGAGCCTGCTGCCGGCATGAATCCAAATGAAACAGAAGAGCTTATGGATATGATTCGTTTTGTAAGAGATCATTTCCATATGACAATACTTTTAATTGAACATGATATGAAACTTGTCAGCGGAATCTGCGAACAGTTGACTGTTCTTAACTTTGGTGAAGTTTTAGCCCAGGGTGATACATCAACTGTATTAAATGATCCACAAGTTATCAAGGCTTATATTGGAGAATAGGAGGAAACCGTTATGGCAATGCTTGAAGTAAAAGATTTAGAAGTATATTATGGTATGATACAGGCAATTAAGGGTATCTCTTTTGAAGTAAACAAAGGTGAGGTTATTGCCTTAATCGGCGCTAACGGTGCCGGCAAAACCACTACTCTTCATACAATTACCGGTTTGCTTTCTCCTAAAGAAGGTAAAGTCCTCTTTGAGGGAAAGGATATTACAAAGATTCCGGCTCACAAAATTGTATCTATGGGAATGGCACATGTTCCTGAGGGAAGACGTGTTTTTGCGGAATTAAGCGTATATGAGAACCTTAAGCTTGGTGCTTATACCAGAAAAGATAAAAATAATATTGAAGCTGATTTAAAGAGTGTTTATGAACGTTTTCCACGACTGGCTGAAAGAAAGAATCAGGCTGCCGGAACTTTAAGTGGTGGTGAGCAGCAGATGTTAGCCATGGGTCGTGCTTTGATGTCAAAACCGTCTATTATTTTGATGGATGAGCCATCAATGGGACTTTCACCAATTCTTGTTAATGAAATTTTTGATATTATTCAGTCTATCAGCAAAAGTGGTACTACTGTTCTCTTAGTTGAACAGAATGCCAAAAAGGCATTATCCATTGCTGACAGAGCATATGTTTTAGAAACAGGTAAGATTGTTTTAGAGGGTAAAGCCAGTGACCTGCTTGAAAATGACTCTATCAAGAAGGCATACCTTGGTGAATAATGGAATATATATGTCATTTTTCCTTAGAATATGGCATTACATGTAAAGAAGGAGGGAAGTAAAATGGAGAATGTTGTTATTACAATTTCCCGTCAATACGGAAGTGGCGGAAAGACAATTGCTGCCATGCTGGCTCAGAAACTAGGTGTCAACTTTTACAGCCGTGATATTTTAAAAATGGCTTCTGAGGATAGTGGAATTAATGAAGAACTTTTTGGTATGTCTGACGAGAAAATCCGTCGTGCCGGATGGCTTCATACTTTAAGTCACCCTTATGAAGGTAAACTCCTTCCACCGGAAGATAAGGAATTCGTTTCTGATGATAACCTTTTCAATTATCAGGCAAAGGTAATTAAGGATTTGGCTCAGAAGGAGTCCTGCGTTATTGTTGGAAGATGTTCTAACTTCATATTAAGGGATGAACCTAATGTATTAAGTGTTTACATTCATGCTGACAAGGATTTCTGCCTTGCCCGTGCCATGGAAAGAAATAGCATGAGCGAAAAGGAAATGCAGCGTAAAATCGAACGTACCAACAAATACCGTTCTGATTTCTACTACTATCACACAGGTCATAAATGGACGGATGCCAGAGACTATGATTTGTGCTTAGACAGTGGCAAGCTTGGTTTTGAAAAGTGTGTGGAAGAAATTGAAGCCTATGCTAAAATCAGATTTGGTAAGTAAATAAGAGATAGATATTTAAATGCTACCCGGAAATGAAGCAATGATATTTCCGGGTAGTTTTTTTATATTTAGGGATAGTGATGGGCAATGATATTTTTATGAGACTTTTCGACGTATTTGGGGCTTTCTGGTGCACTTGGAGGCTTTTGGACGTATTTGGGGCTTTCTGGTGCACTTGAAGGCTTTTTATCGCTTATAGCCGGCAAAGGTCACAGTGTTTTGGTGATTTTTACCGGGACTTTTCTATGAAATCTTTGTTTTCCCGGTTTGTTTCGGTGGTTTTAGCCGGGGAAGGGGCAATTCGTACCGGGAATTTTTCATCAAATTTTTGTTTTCCCGGTTCTTTTCTTTGATTTCAGACGGGGAAGAGGCAATTCGTACCGGGATTTGACTATGAAATTCTTCTTTTCCCGGTTTGTTTCAGTGGTTTCACACTTTTACCTTTATCATATTTTATAAGTTGATGTTTTATCCTATCCTTCATAAATTAATAAATTAATTTTATTATATCCTTCATAAATTAATTGACGCTTTTTAATAAATGTGCTACTATGAATATACTCTTTGCACTGCATATAATCTACAGTACAAACTGATCAGACCATTAACTTTGGTTAAGGAGTCGGGCCGTAACATGGCAGTGGAATTTATTCATCCACGGGACAGTAGTTGCTTATACTGATTCGTGGGTGTTTTTTTATACTTTTTTATAAGCATATTAAAAATCTCACATATATCTGGTGCCATAGAACTATCTTATATTATGGAGGTAACTAATATGGAAAAAGACAAAGTTATGACCGAAGGCAGCCATTCTGATACCCTTGATTTTCAAAAGGTTGCAAACAAAGTATCCTTTATTACAATTATTGAAAACGTGCTATTATCACTTTTCAAACTTTTTGCCGGAGTTGTGGCACATTCCAGTGCTATGATAAGTGATGCCATTCATTCGGCATCTGATGTTTTTAGCACAATTGTGGTAATAATAGGAATTAAGCTGGCTTCAAAAGAGTCCGACAGGGAACACCCATACGGACACGAGCGAATGGAATGTGTGGCAGCCATTGTTTTGTCAATGGTTCTCTTTATTACCGGTCTTGCCATCGGTGTAGATGCGGCGGAAAATATTATAAAGGGAAATTATGAAACAATGGAAGTTCCCGGAGTCCTTGCCCTTGTGGCAGCAATCGTCTCCATTGCCACTAAAGAAATTATGTACTGGTACACCCGCCATTATGCTAAGAAGTTAGATTCCAGTGCTTTAATGGCTGATGCATGGCACCACCGTTCAGATGCCTTTTCATCCATTGGTGCCTTAATCGGTGTAGGTGGAGCTATTTTAGGATTCCCTATTATGGATTCTATCGCCAGTCTTGTTATTTTTGTTTTCATTGCCAAGGCTGCATATAGTATTTTCAAAGATGCCATGGACAAAATGGTAGACCATTGTTGCGACGAAAAAACAGAGAAAGAAATTTATGATTATGTAATCAGCCATGACGATGTTTTAGGCATTGACCTGCTGCAAACAAGAATCTTTGGAAATAAAATCTATATTGATTTGGAAATCGAGGTTGACGCAAGTTATTCTTTAGAAAAGGCTCACGCTGTAGCGGAGGATGTTCACAAAAATATCGAACAACGCTTCCCAAAGGTTAAACATATTATGATACATGTTAATCCCTATGAAGGGGAAGAGGGGAAATGTTAATAAGTTGGTAATTAGTATCTCTTAGCAAATAAGAAATAACCAGTTATTAAGCTTTTTCGTGCTCTGCAACGCTTTACAGACTCTACCCCTGACAAATAATAATTAGTACACAAAAAGACTGTATGTTCAAGTTGTTGAACTACAGTCTTTTATTAAACTATAATTATATTTTTAAAAATATAGCTTTTGAAACACATCAGGTGTTTCAAAAGCGTAGTTGACCAGCTCCGATGGAGCGTGCTCTGCAGAGCAGAGTTATGAAACGGTAATCCTATACCGTTTCATAAATTATAGGCTTTACTACATCCCTGATACCGGTATTTATTTTTTAAATCTGTACTTTCCTTTTTCCGTGACCGGACACCGGTTCAATAATGTCCGCCTGTACCAGATTAGAAATCAGTTTTGATGCACCTGATTTTTTCAGTTCAAGAAGTTCCATAACTGCACTTCTTCCAAATACTTCATCAAATCCAAATTTTTCAAAAAGTCTATGAATATGAACTTTCGTTTTTACAGAAAAATTGCTTTCTTTTTCGGAAAGTACCCTTTCAATGTCCACTTTTTTGCCCCCAATGTCCAATTTTGTTCCCTCAATGTCCACTTTTTCGTCCCCAATGTCTACTTTTTCATTAAAAAGTCCACTTATATGAAGATTTCGACTGTGTATTTACATTTTACTCTATCAACTGATTTTTAAGCATAACCCTCAAGTCGCACTTTATCTTTTTGGTTTTAGACTCCAGTTCCACCATTCTGTCGTCTATTACCCGTGCCTTACACTCCCCAAGTTTCTTGTGAACAACCTTTCCGGTTCTCTTTATTTCTTCAAGCTTTTCTTTATACCGGGCATCGCTTATATCAATGGTTTTAGTTTTTTCCACTAAGCCATTTTTTACACAAATTGTATTTCCTGACCTTGATGGTTTTCTATCTGCCTTTTCAAGCCCCAGCAATTCATCTGAAAAAGTTGATGCGTTAACAAAAGTAAACAAAACCAGCTCATCTTTTGCCCTTGTAACGGCAACATAGTAAAGCCTTCTCTCCTCTTCATACTCCTTTAGGCTCTCTGTATCCGCTTTTTCAGGTCTGGCAATAATCTTAGATGGAAATATCCCGTCTTTTCCATCCATTATAAATACCCTGTCATATTCAAGACCTTTGCTTGAATGAATAGTAGACAGCACAAAATTACTGTTTTTGTTAAATTTCTTAGTGCTGATTATTTTCGCCAGTTCATCTAACCTTTCTACCACTCTCATAGCCGACGGTTCCATGGAAGCAATAGCTTTAATAATGTCTATTTTGTCAGTTTTAATTTTATACCGCCGCAAATAGTCATTATAACCCATAGTACCGGCTATTCTGCCTATTGCCTGTCCTCCATTATCCTTTAACAGATTTTCAAACTGTCTGATTATTTTTCCAACACTTTGCTTAGTTCCTGAAGGAATTTCAGGTATTTTAAGAGCTGCCTGCAATATGGGAATATCTTCTTTTTTGCTTAACCTATATATTCTATCTAAATAATCCCTGCCTATATAAGTGGAGACTTTATAATAAATCCGGGTAAACAATTCAGTATTCTTTGTGTCATGGGCAAATAAAATTATATCCCTAATATCCTTTACCACCTTGTTTGAAAAAAATGTCAGGTCATTATTTTTCACATAATATGGGATATTCATTCGCTCTAATCTGTCTATAACCGGCAAAATGCACTCATTTTCCGGATACAGCACTGCCGTTACTTTCTGTCCCATTGTTTTTTCTTCAAACCCGGATTCTACCCCATTTATCCGGCTCTGCTCTGTCTGATACTTTTTCATCCGGCTCTGCTCTATCTCATATTTTTCCATCTGACATTGTCTTGCAGCCTCTATTAAATGGGAATACTGGTCTTTTCTATCATTTACCTTTATTGTCTTAATATCCACTCCCATGTCTCTTGTGGCTTTCATATGCTTTTCATGCCTCATTGTATTTTTACTGACAAACCTATCTGCCGCCTTAACTATTTTCCCGGCAGACCTGAAATTTTCCTCCATTAAAAGAACATTTGCCCCGGGATAATTTTCCTCAAAAGAAATAAGTGCCTCCGGATATGCTGCCCTAAATCCATATATGCTTTGGTCTTCATCCCCCACCATAAACAGTTTCCGGTACTTTCCCGCTAACATATTTATTAACTCATGCTGTATTTTTGAAGTATCCTGTGCCTCATCCACACAAATATATTTGTATGTTTCCTGAAAATCTCTAAGCAAATCCTTACATAGTTTTAACAGATTTATGGCATAAATCATCTGGTCATCATAATCCATCAAAAAGCCGTCTCTAAGTTTCTTATTGTATATGTCAAAGATTTTATGTATGGGAATATCTTCCTTTTCCCCCAAAACTGCTATTTCATCCTTTGAAAGCATCATATTTTTAATATAAGTTATTCTAGTGGACAGATTCATCAAATCGCTTTCCGTAGGTCGGCTGTTTACCGCCTCTGTATAGGCTTCCGCCAAAAGACGATACCTGTCACTTTCCTTATCTAACAGATTATAAACCTCCTTATGAGATTTTTCCGAAAAATAGTTAATAATCTTTGCTGCAATACCGTTAATTGTCCTAAAATTAAGTTTTCCTGCCATCTCCTGTCCAAACATCTCTGCAAACCGTGTTTTCATTTCCATGGTGGCAGGCACTGTGTATGTCAGGGTTAGAATACTTTCAGGCTCTATACCAAGGCAGTAAATCATGTAGCCAAGTCTTGTTATAAGAACTCTGGTTTTTCCACTTCCCGGCACCGCCAGAATAAGAGTTGGCTTTTCCACAGATTTCACTGCCGCTAACTGCTGCTCATTTAATTGTATATTGTACTTATTTATAAATTCCCCGAATGTCATGTAAATCCTCTTAAATCTCTTTTTAAACACATTTATAATAGCATAATCGGACTTTTTTTCCCATACAAAACATTCCGGTAACTTATTGATTCTTTTAAAAAGTGAATCTATAATTGTGTTAATACTGAAAAATACTAAAAAGAGGTGTGCAAAATGAACAAAGAAGATGAAATAATAAAACAGGACTACAATCGTGCCGTTAATATGTGGAACGAAACTTACTCCCACTGCAAAATCGTTGATTTAAAAGGAAAATCTCTTTCCGTGGAGCCTATGTTTGATATTTGCTTAGATATTTTTGCCAGCAAATGTAAAAATATTTTGGATTTTGGCTGTGGCACCGGAGATGTGATTTTTCAATGCTATGAATTTGGAAATATGAATTTTGGTCTGGGAGTTGATTTGTCAGAAACAGGCATCCAATATGCCCGCAAAATGACTTCCTTAAATAATTATAAAAGCCTTAACTTCGATATAGGAGACATATCTTACTTTGACAGCTACGAGGAAGGCTCCTTTGACGGAATAATACTGTCAAATGTTTTAGACGTAATGCCTAAAGATGTAGCTGTAAAAACCTTTAATCGCCTTACTGATCTTTTATCCCCGAAAGGTCTAATGTTTGTAAAATTAAATCCTTATTACGACAAAGCCGATATGGCTGAATGGGGGATGACCCAGATTAAGGACAATCTTTTTGAGGAAGACGGGGTTTTAAGATACCGTGAACTTGACACGGCATCCTGGAAACAAAGCTTTGAAAAGTCCTACAACATTTTACGATATTTAGAGTTTCCATACCCATGGCAGGAAGGCATGAACCGTCTGTTTTTGTTAGAAAAAAGGTAATTATTTATTCATGCCCTTAACAATGCCGGAAGCAATGGTTTTTAATGCCTTGTTTGAATGATTGCTGCTCTTATCTCCTACCTCTAAATCCACCGATGGAATGGTAGAGTAGGAGGTTTGAGTTAAATCAATTGCCATTTCCCCCTTCCCATATATTTTAACTCCTGCATTTTCCATTCCCCATACGAGATTTTTTCCTAATTTATTGTGTTTTTTCCAATTTTTAGAAACCGGATACATATTTCTATATGACTGATTTTCAGGTACGCTAATATAAAATGCCCCTTTATCAGATGATGAAGAATCGTAATGCAGGGCAATGTGATAATCGGCACAGTTATTGGCAAACACCGTTCTTCCAATATTGTCTATCTGAGAATCTTCGCCTTCCCTTACCATTAAAACATTATAACCTGCTTTTAAAAGCTTCTTTTTCACTACCATTGCCAGTTTCAGTGTAGCCTGCGCCTCTGTGGTTCCGTCATTTAAAACAGTTCCACTATTAATTGACGTAGCTCTTATGGCACCTGCTGCCGTACTTCCTCCCGTTACTTTTCCACTGCCATCAGGATGGCATAAAGTCATAACACTTTCGCCTCCTTTAGTTCCATGACCTGCATTTATACACACTGTTTTTTTCTTAGTTTTAGGTGCACTTGAAAAATATAAGGTAGCTGAATCTGTATGTATTTTTGAATAACCTGCAAACTCCCATTTACCATTCCATGGAATTATTTTGGCACAGGTACTCCAATGTGAATAATATTTCTTTTTTCCTTTCCTGACATACCCCCTTACTCTTACATAATAGCTCTTTGTATTCTTTAGTTTAGATAGCTTTGCAGATTTTTTGTTTTGTCCCTTTACTGTTTTAACCCCTGCTTTTTTAAAGCTTTGCTTTGTGGAATACTGTACCTGATACCCATTAGCCTTACTGTTTTTGCGCCAGGAAACATGAGTATTTCCTGCTTTTTTGGTTAATATATCAATGCTGCTTCCCTTAAGAAAACAGCTTTTAACTTCCGGAGAAATCACACTTTTATATGTTTTTCCATTAATTGTTTTATACGCCATAATGCTAAATCCATATAAAGTACCGTTTTTGTTTGCTCCTTTGTCTGTATATTTAGTTGTCTCCTTTTTCACCTGACAGATTTTCTTTCCGTCCCTGTAAATATAATAGCCTGTAGCCCCCTCTATTTTATTCCATGTTATGGCAATGCCATTCCTGTTATTAACAATAGAAGCTATTACCGGTCTTTCTTTTTCAAAATCCGTAACCGTTGTAGAAGTCTCCTCCGCCTCTATTACAGAATTAACCGTAGCTCTACCCGGCATTTTAAATCCCGTATTATTAATTCCCGCCAAAATAGTCACTGCTATTACAATAATTCCTGATGCAATTATCATTTTCATTGTCTTTTTATTCATAGGCTACCACCTTTTATATTTATTAACTTTAGTTTAACACTTATCCCCTTCAGTTCAACTGTAAAATACACTATTTCCATTCATTATTTTACCGGAAGTTGAATTTCCGTAAGACATTCTTCCTCTATGGATGTTTCATAATCATCTATGTGGCAAAATTCTATGGGATCACCTGTTATTTTCAGATGATGTTCTTTAGCGTAAGCTATTAGCTTGTCCACTCCCTGTTTGGTTCTTGTAGATGAACCTTTATAGAAAATAGACAGGTACTTTCCGGCAGGAAGGGAATAATTACTATTATATAAAAGTGTGTCAGAATAGAAAAACACCCCCTTTGTAATATAGGAATTGTCCTCGTCATTTACTTTGCTTGTGTCTAACACATAACAGTCACAGGCTCCTATTGTGTCTACTTTGTTTTTGTGGGACTGCATATATTTAACAAGATAATAATCCACGTCATCATCATCTAAATTGGATTCGCTTATCATTACACAATGTCTCTCTTCAAAATTTTTAAGCCTGATGTTTTCTAAATCAGTGTGATTCATATTTTCTTCTAAGGACTTAATTCTTGCCTCAATACTTATTCTTTTTTCAAACAGCTCAACTATGTTTTGATTAACAATATTAAGTTCCTCCGTAAGTAATGTTTTAGTGGTTTCCACATTTTGATTTTTATCAAATTCCTTTATCCGCTCGGTGGAAAAGTCCAGTCCCAGCAACTCTCTTATCATGGTAAGCTGACGTATATCTGATAAGGTATAAACCCTGTAATTGTTCTCCTGATTTCGCAATGGGTTAAGTATTCCAATCTTTTCATAGTAACGTATGGAATCCGTGCTTACATTAAATAATCTTGATAATTCTCCTATGTTAAAAGTCTTTTTTCGCTTCATTTTCGTTTCTTTCCTTGTATTATACTAATGTTTGTTTGCCAATTATAATAGATATAATAAGTATTTTTAGGTATTATATCTGTATTTAGGCATATTGACATTAGTATTATACCAGACTTTATTATATTGTAGAACAAAAAAGGCAATAAAATTTATTGTTCTTTGGAAAGGATTATTTTTTATTCATTATGAAAGATGAGAAATACAAAATAGAAAACAAAATATTAAAGCTTTCACTGGGAGGCACCATTGCATTTACTTTATTAGAAATTATAGCTTCATTTTTGTTGGGTTCTAAAACCGTAATGACTGACGGAATATTCGATTTATTTGATTTACTTCTTTTGCTTCCAATGTTTGCATTGGTTCCATTTCTGTATAAACCTGTTTCTGAAAAGAAACCTTATGGCTGTTCACAAATTGAATCATTATTGGTATTAATTAAATATGTTGTTCTTTTGATTGTGGTTATTAATATGATTGCTTCAAATGTAGTTGTATTATTACACGGCGGACACACAGTTAATGCATTAAACGTGTTAATTTATGAAGCTTCCCTTTGTGGTGGCTGCATTGTTATGTTGCTGATGTTGAAGCATTTAAGCCGTAAATATTCTTCCATGATTATAAAATCGGAATTATATTTATGGAAGGTTGATATTGTAAGCACTCTTGGAATTTCCGTGGCTTTTTTATTCCAGCTGTTTTTGGCAAATACAAAGCTTAACTTTGTAATACCTTACATTGACTCATCTGTAGCCATTGTTGTGGCTTTGTTCCTGGTTAAGGAACCGGTTTTACAGATTATAAAAAATCTTAAGGAGTTAGTTCTTTTCTCCCCTGAACAGGATGTTATGGATGAAATCAGAAAGGTTGTTAATGAGGATATTCAAAATTATGACTACAGCCTTGATTTTCTTGATGTAACCCAGACCGGACGTAAAACATGGATTGAGGTTTATGTTAAAAGCAAAAATGATGTTGTAAAAATTAAGGATTTTAAGAGGATACAGGAACATATCACAAAGGACTTAGAAAATAAATTTGATCAGATATCCGTGGAAATTGTTCCGGCAATATAGCATTACTGTCTAACTGTAAAACATTATCCAAAGGAAAATCCGTTAATCAGATTGCTGATGACTTAGAAGAGGATGTTGCCAAAATTAAAGAAATATATGACGTAGCTAAAGACTTTGCTCCTGAATACGATGTTAAGAAAATTTTAGAGAAATTAGGATAATTTTATAAAAAGACTGCAGGCAGGTAAATGAAAATACCCTCACTGCAGTCTTTAATTTCTTTATAATTTTATCTACAACTATGGTCGCTGTCCCAATGCACCTTCTAATGTAATAGTTTCACCACTCATATATTTAAAATCCGGCGATGCCAGCTGTACACAAGGGCGTCCAATATCTTTTTCAACATCTCCGAAACGTCCCATAGGCGGTACCTTTACATTGGCTTTATATGCCTCAGGATATGCCTTTTCAAAGTTTTCAAGCTGTGCTGTCCAGGCTAAAGGACATACCACGTTTACATTGATTCCATCTGCTGCCCACTCTGTTGCCGCAACTCTTGTAAGACCTCTTATGCCTTCTTTTGCAGCTGCATAAGCACACTGTCCAAAGTTTCCAAACAATCCTGCTCCTGAAGCGAAATTAATAACCGAGCCTTTTGTTTCCTTTAAGTATGGATAGCATTCTTTCATGTAATAAAACGTTGCATAAACTCCTGAATACATTGCCAAATCAAACTGCTGTGTAGTGTGGTCTGCAATGGTTACTCCTGAAGCTGATGCCTGGGCATTATTAATTAACACATCAATACGTCCAAATTCATCTATTGTCTTTTTAACAACCTCTTTTACAATTGCCTCATTTTCTGCACCTGCGCTAATATCTGCATGTACCGGTAAGACCTTTATTCCGTACTTGCTCTCCAGTTCCTCTTTAGCATCAGTTAGCTTTTTAACATTTCTTCCTGTAAGAACAAGATTTGCACCTTCTTTAGCGTAAGCAGTAGCAATACCATATCCTATGGAGCCACAACTTCCATCCTGTAAAACTGCTCTTCCACCGCCGGTGATAATTGCAGTTTTCCCTTTCAAAAATCCCATAAAAACACCTCCAGACATAATTGTCACTAGCTTACTTTTGATTGTCATAAGCCCGACAACTAGATATTAACACTTTGAATTTGCCAGGTCAACGTTATATGTTCTTTTATTTGTCTTTACCTGCCATAATATAAAGCATAACAATGCCATAACTGAAACTATTATTCCTGCCTTAAATCCCGGTGTGTGGTATTCCATAACAATGTGATTTTTTCCCTTATCAACATTTATAACAGTAAATATTCCCTGAGCAACTTTAACCTCTGCTTTTTTGCCATTGCATTTAATGCTCCAGCCTTTATCATAAGGAATTGTAAGAAGAAGCTGTCCCTTTTTTCCGGCATTATAGTCTCCTTCAACATAGCCATCCTTCATTATGTCAGGGAAAAAATTATTTTTCTTAAGAAGTTTTATTACACGCCTAAATTCCTCCATATCCAAATAATAAAACATGCCTCTGATTCCACTTGTTTTAAATATTTTTCCCTTCATTGCCACTGTATGTTTTTGTCCCCTTTTATCCTGAGAAATTTGAACGGTTTTATATGAATTCCACTGACCATAATCCGTTCTTAGTTTTCCATCGACATACAAATCCACTTTATTTTCATATCGCCTTGTAAGATATCCATAAAGCACATTGCTGCATTTTGGACTATTCATTACCCAGGTAATTTTTCCGTTTTTAGAAATTTTCCGGGACTTAACTTTTTTAAACACATTTACCTGTTCACCTACAATGCCACTTAATAATTTGTTTTGATATTCAAAAGAATTTTCCGCTACTATATCCTTATAAACATCTTTATAGGTTAAATATCCTAACCCTAATGCATAAGGATTTTCGTATACACTTTTTTTATTATATTTTTCTATGCTTTTTACCTTTTTGTATCCTAAAGGTGCCTTTTTACTTAAAAGATACTTTATTCCCAAAAGAGAATCACTTACTAAAATAGGTTCCTTATATATAATCACCCTCTTACACTCACTATATCCACATTTTGAATAAAGCTTCATTATGGAATTATTAAAGGTAGAACTGTAAGAAGCTAACGGCATATACCCATATGCCATACCTTCGTTAAAAGCTCCAAAAGTATTTTTAGGTTTGGTTACTCTGCTTCCTGTTTGTTCCACTCTGTAAAATGTACTGTTATCATAGTTTTTTATTTCATTAATCTGCCTTCGGGCATTACTTACATAGCTGTTGTACTCTTTTGTATTTTTAATACTAAAGCTTGAAATATAAATATTAGTATTGTAAAAAAGTTCTCCTACAACTAAAATGGTGCAAATCACTGCCACAACTTTAAAATTCTTTATTTTTCTTCTTGTGTTAAAATAAGTTGCAGCCAGAAGCACCATGAAAAAGCATATTACAAAAGCCAATCTGCTGTAATACGATGCCACTTTTCTAAAGCCGTTCCAGATTTTTTCCGTTGGATAAAATACATCAGATACAATTAAAACAAGCAGTAAAACTCCACCACATATTTTCTGTCTGATTCCAATGTTTTTCGTTACAAAATATAATATTGTGCCTACTAACGTTAAGGAGCCGCAAAACAAAATCAGTATATTTGAATTATCTACATTTGCATTTATTGGAAATAGTGCCTTAACTACATCCCATATATTGCATCGAAATTGAAACCTGAAAAATTTTTCATGCTCTATCCCTTTTCCATTTAACAACTGAATAGCCATAGGAATAAAGAAAAACATAGTGGTTAAAACTGACAGTACCATTGTCAGGCAGTAATTTTTGAATTTTATAAGTATTTGCTTCAACCCCTGATTATTAAGCTGATTTACCTCATATACGAAATAAAATACTGACAACAGGCAAATCATGTATGCCGTATACCAGTTGGATATAACCGCAACTACCGTTATTATGTACAAAAATACTTTCTTATTTTCAGTAATTACCCTGTATACCCCAAGCATTACAAGAGGCAGAAAAACTACTCCATCTAACCACATGATATTGGTTATCTGTTTTATACTGTAGGTCATCATAGAATAGGACACAGACAATAAAACCGCCCACATCCCTGAGAGATTTTCAAACCTTTTTCTTAAGTATATACAGCAGGTAAGACCTGCAAAGGCTATTTTTGTAATTGCCAAAACCACAATAAACAGTTGGATATCCTTAAAGAAAAACAAAAGCAGATTAAAGGGACTTGATAAATAAAATGACCAAAGTCCTATGGTATTGTCTCCTAAGGATTTTCCAAATGAATATGCAATATTTGCTTCTCCATTAACCACCCTCTTTAACCACTGAAAGAAATCCAGATACTGATAATCCATATCCCACAGGGCAAAATTGTTATTTCCAAAAGGGTAATTTTCCACAAATAAAAGAACTCCTGTCAAAATTATTGCCGGGAGTCCCATGGAAATTATATATGTAAATAAATTATTTTTCTTTTTCATAGCACACCTTAAAACTTTTCTCTATATATTTAAGGTGTATTATAGCACATACTCTTGGAAAATTAAATATGATGTAAATGTGATGTTTTATCTATTTTCCCCAACATACTCATAAATTGCCCTGTTTTTATCCGAGTAAACCTGTTTATAATCCTTATCTTTTGATATATATGTATATAGCAGTCCCTTTTTGTAAAGAATTGCATGAGTAAATTTATACTTATCAAATATATCCTTGTAATAAATATCCCCATCCTCAAGCCTGTTATACTCTTTCATAACATCTGCCTTACCGTTATTTTTCTTAACAAAAACCTCCGCCCTGGCATCCATATATGGCTTAAATCCACAATACTCCGCGTATCCTCCATCTTCATATGTGGTAAATAATACCACATCATCCGGATTATAATTTGCCTTTAAATATTCAACTGCTCCCTTACATTTTGCCTGAGCAGAAGAATCATCATATTTTATAAATTTAACTGCTACCGCTGCCACAATTGCAATGCACAATACTACTAATAGTATATTAACATTTTTTCTGTTTGACTCTTGGGACTTTTTATTTTCAGGTGGATACACATCCTTTAGATAGTATGCTAATGGGAACAATGCTCCTGTGGCAAATATAAATATGCTTCTATATGCCGACAACATCAAATAAGTTGTTCCTAAAGTCAGACAAAAATATCTGATTTTGTAAGTACCCCTGCGGTATAAAATATAGGCAAAAACCATTATAAGCATAATAACCGCCATTGCCATTCCCATGGCATCATTAACGTTAATCCCCTGCATTTCAGAAATATACCCGCTTATTTCTTCTAGCCCGTAAGACCTGAACAAATACGTAATAGCTTTAATTCCATATGGATTAATTAATCCGGCAATAAATACCGCAACCATGGATAAAAGCAATGGAATAATTTTTTTATTTTCCCCTTTAACCTTTAATTTTGGAATGGAAATGCTGTCTGCCACATAAGGAAGTATTAACACAATAATCATCCACCACATAGAGGCATGAAGATTTATTTCCAAAACCGATAATATAGGAAGTGCTATAAGATACCTGGTTTTCTGCTCTTTTATAAACTTCTCAAGATAATATAATTCAACTGCAAATATAAGGGCTGTAAAAATCTTAGGTCTGGTAACACATGAAAAAGTATTTATAATAACATACACACAGCCTATAATAAAAGAAATTAAAGTATTGTTGTTAGTAACATACAAGCATATTTTATAAATTATAAGAGTTGTAATTAATGATATAATACTCATGGTCACAACCATTCCCATTACGCCAAATGTATTATAAATTAATGCGAAAATAACAGAGCTAAGCCACTGCTGCATAACAAAATTCCATCCCTGATGCATTGTAAAAGGCTCCGTATGGGGAATGCCATTAGCCATTACATAATCCCCACCTTTTAACAAAAACCAGAAATCATTATCAATAACCGGATTTATGGTAAGCAGTACAAGAACTGAAAGCACGACTCCAAATATAATAGTAATTTTCTTTCCCTGAGTTGCCGGGTTACTATAAGTCATTTTTTAATTCCTCCCCAATTTTCAACCATTAACCTATTCCACCTAAAATTGCTCCGGCAACTAATGCTACAAAAGCCAAAGGAACAAGCACATACTTTCCAAGAGGCATAAACCACTTTCCAATAGGCTTGTCCTTGCCCTGGTTTACTGCTTCTAATGCAAAATCTTTTCCTGCTACCCAGAAGAACATGATGCCTGCAAGCATTGCTCCTAACGGACAAATATATATTGAAACGGCATCCATCCATCCTGATACGATTCCCTGAATTGCAAGTCCCACAATACAACCAATAGCAGCTATTACACCAACTGCTGCCGGTCTTTTAAGACCAAACTTTTCCTGCATTGTTGCTACCGGTGCTTCGTATAAATTAACCAGTGAGCTCATTCCTGCAAAAAGTACGCAAATGTAAAATACTATTCCAACTATTTTTCCACCGGGCATTCCATTAAACACATTTACCAAATATACAAACATCAGTCCCGGGCCTCCTGAAGATAACTCTGCACCTCCAACTGCCATTCCCGGAATAATTACAAATGCCGCAAGTAATGCTGCCAAAGTATCAAATATAGCCACATTTCCGGCAGATGTTACAACATTTTCTGATTTGCTTAAATATGAGCCGTAAATTACTGTTCCATTTCCTGCAATGGAAAGTGAGAAAAATGCCTGACCAAAGGCAAAAATCCACAATCTTACATTTAACAGTCCTTTTGGATTAATTGTGAATATGTACTTATATCCGTCACTTGCTCCCGGTAATGTAAATATATAAATACCCAGACCTAAAAACAGCACAAATAAAAGAGGCATCATTATTTTGTTTGCCCTTTCAATTCCTCCTGCAATTCCGAATGCCATAATTACCGCTGTTACTATTACTGCAACCACCAGCCATAAATTGTTACCGAATTTTGTTGCAGTGGTTCCAAACATACCTCCTATGGCATCCATATCCTGTCCCATGCCTGCTAACTGTCCTGACAAGGCAAGAAAAGTATATTTGAAAATCCAACCAACTACTACCGTGTAACCGATTGCCAGTGCAAGAGAGCCAATCACCGGAATAATACCTATTCTCTCTCCTATTTTTTTGTTACCGGTACGAACTTCCGTACACTTTCCAAAAGCTATAATAGGTCCGCCCTTTGCCGCACGACCAAGTGCCATTTCCTCGATAACTCCCGATGCTCCAATTAAAATTACAAACAGAACATATGGAATTAAAAATGTCATTCCTCCCCAATCTGATACCATGTATGGGAATCTCCATATGTTTCCCATACCTACGGCTGAGCCAATGCAGGCAATTACAAAGCCTGTCCGGCTCTTAAAGCCATCTCTCGTTTTTTCCATTATTAGAATTTCCTTTCCTTTAGTATGGTAAATATTGTACCATACAATGTGGAAATCCCCTATAACTTTTTACTGTTCAAGATAGTCCCTTATTCTATCAATATTGTAAAGAGGAATATTGGTCATCCAATCCTGTTTTCTATAATCGGACATAGAAGTTCTCACTGCAAATTTTGGGTTATACTTATCGCAAAATGCCTTTAAGCTCTTAGCCCTGAGATTTTCTTCTGCCTTAACTTCAATAGGAATAACTGAAGTTTTGCCCTGTACTACAAAATCAATCTCCCCTTGAGAATTTGTGGCTGAATAATAATAAGGCATTACTCCATTTTCAGAAATTAATTGTTGTAAAACATATTGCTCTGTAAGGGCTCCTTTAAATTCTGTAAAAATTTTATTTCCCTCTAGAATTACTTTTACATCTAAATCAGTCATTGCAATTAACAAACCAATATCAAGTAAAAAAACTTTAAATGCATTTAAATCCATATAAGCCTTCAACGGCAACGAAGGCTTATTTATTCTCTGTACTTTATGAATTAACCCACAGTCTAAAAGCCACTGAATTGCCAATTCAAAATCCTTTGCCCTGGCACCTTCCCTTACCTGACCATATATATATTTTTTGTTTTCCTTTGCCAACTGCATAGGAATTGAGTTCCATACCAGATTTAATCTTGTAACAAGATTCATCTCCGCATGCTTTGAAAAATCCTGTTGATAATAATTTATAAGATTTTTTTGAAGCTCTCTTACTTTTTTAAAATTTCTAGTGTCAACGTAGGTTTGCACCACTTCCGGCATTCCACCAACATAGTAATATTCACGAAGTCTATCTATATATTTATCTTTAAAGGTATTTACCATATCTGTGTCCTTACCTTGGAGAATGTCTACATATCTCTCTTCTCCTAATGCACATAAAAATTCCTGAAAATTAAGGGGATACAAATCCATAAAGTCAACTTTTCCCACAGGAAATGATGTTTTTTTATGCATTGCTACACCTAAAAGAGAACCGGCAGCCACAATAGCATATTCCGGCGCATTTTCATAAAAATACTTTAAAGATGACAGTGCTCTTGGAACCTCCTGAATTTCGTCAAAAATTAATAACGTATTTTCCCTTTCAATGGTTACACCGGTTTCAATTTCAATAGCCAGTATTATTCTCTCAATATCAATCTGACCTTCAAAAACCCCCTTCATCCTGACATTGCTGTCAAAATTTACATATGCCACATTCTCAAAACACTCTCTTCCAAATTCCTTCATAAGCCATGTTTTTCCTACCTGTCTGGCACCTCGTATAATAAGTGGTTTTCTGCTTTCACTATCCTTCCATTTTTTTAATTTTTCCAATGCAAAACGTCTCATACAACCACACCCTTTTCTTTATTATCCTTCTTTTTATATAATTATATCCATGTTATTTTTACACGTCAACATTTTTAAGGACGTAAAAATGTATTTTTGTTGCATTTTAAGGACGTAAAAGTGTGTTTCGTTACATTTTTAAGGACGTAATTGTTTTTTTACATAACAAACTCAATCTTCATTGCTTTTTGGTTCATGAGGATTCTTCTTTCCATACATCCACGCTGAAATTACCGAAACCAGCGGTACTGTAAGTATAATTCCAAGTGTTCCCGATATACCTTTTATTACCTCGATTCCAATGGAGTACATATTAATAATCTGCAAATACGGCATCATATATGCGTAAATAAGTATCATCGTGTTTATTGCTCCGCCGGTAAATGCCAATATTAATGTGTTAGACATTGTTCCCATCATATCTTTTCCCACATGTATACCCGATTTAAACAACTCTTTTGCAGTAAGTTCAGGTCGCTTGTTATGTATTTCCTCTATTGTGGCAGAAATGGAAACAGCCACATCCATTACTGCTCCAAGGGAAGCAATTAATATTCCTGAAAAAAACACTCCACCTATTTGAAGCTTACTGTTTTGGGAAACATATACCATCGTTTCTATATCTTCTATATTATAACCGGTTATACGGGTTATTTTTCCAAATACCGTGGCAAATATTCCGGCAATTAGAACTCCAAGTATGGTACCTGCAATGGCACAAATTCCTTTTTTGTTGTAGCCGCATATAAGGTATATGGAGACTATCGTTACAAATATTACCACCAGAACTGCTGCCCAGAAAGGCGAACAGCCAATGTACATTAAGGGAATGTATAGATATATTACGCATACAAAGGTAAATATAAGTGCCAGCATGGATTTAATGCCACGTTTTCCCCCTACGGCAAATAATCCAATGGCTAGAACAGCTACAATCCCCCAAATAATGTTTCCTCTGTCATATCCATATATACTTCCTGACAATTCATCATTGTAACTGCTAAGCTGCACGATTACTTTTGTTCCCTTTGTACAATATGTTCCGTAAAGGTATCCATTCATATTGTTAGCATCACAGATTTTTCCTTTATATTTTCCGGATCTGATTTTCACTTTTACATTTTGGCTCCCACCGTTTACCTGATTATCTGCTGTATTATCCTCTGTTACTTCCAATACTTCGCCCTTTACGAAATTAAAATTGTCATCAGATAGCAAAGGGACTCTGGTTATCCGGGAGTTGAATAACCAAAGTCCTGCTGCGAAAATTATAAGGAAAACAACAAATATAACATTTGAATATTTCTTCATTAAATTAATCCTCAATTCTTTAACAGATTATCTATTTAGCCTTTACTTTAAATGAAACTTTTTTGTTTCCAAACTTTACGGTAATCTTTACTGCTTTTTTGCTCTTCTTTAATGCCTTAATTTTTCCTGTTGCAGAAATGCTTACAACCTTTTTGTTTGAAGTTGTGTATTTAACGTTCTTTCCTGTAACACCGTTTACCGTAAGTTTTAACTGTAATGTTTTACCTTTCTTTAAAGTAATTGTCTTACCTGTTTTAACTGTCTTCCTGCCTGCCTTTAATGACAACTTCTGTACCGGCTTGTTAACCTTGTTATCATCCTTTTTGTCATCATTATTTGTTTCAGCTTTCTTCTGTAAGCCTGATTTTGCCTTTAAAAGGTTATTGTAGTTGTATTCAAATATTTTCTGACCAATAACAAGCTTCGTATCCATTGTCTTATCTAACAATGTGGAAAATCCTGTCTTCAAAGTTGTTGTTTTATCTTTCTGATAATCCCCCTGGGCATATCCATAGTAGTTAAGCATATCATCAGGATTGTCATTGTCGTTGTTCTTATCGTAAGCCTTTACAAGGTCTAATGCACCCTTATCTTCCCCTGTGTACTGCATAAGATTTTTTGCACTTTCAATTGCCTTTTGAAGTGTATCCCATGACTGTGTTGTATAACCATCATTCTTAACATTTTCTGCTTCGGTTATTAACTCTTTCATGGAGATATTATCATTTGTTTTGTACAATGTATAATCATCTGCATATTTATTTCCGTTGTAATCATATGTCTTTATTACAAGGGAATTATCTGTAAAATCAATAGTTGAAAATGTTGGAAGCTGTGTATTAGAACGCTCTGCAATGTAATACTGTTTTGTAGTTGCTAATTTGTAGAACTTACTTCCGCTGGCTGAACCTGCTGCAATGTAAAGCGTTCCTTCCGGATTAACTGCAACGGAATCTCCATAATTTATTGCTGTACCATCTGCCATTAAGTATGATCTTGCGTAGGAATGGTCATGACCTGTTAAGCACACATCAATTCCAAACTCATCCATTAAAGGTGCAAACAAAACTCTTAAGTTAGCACCGTCTGTATCAGAATGTGGCTGACCTGAACCATAAATGTCATGATGGAACATAACAACTTTCCACTTTGCATCCTTGTGACTTGCCACTGCTTTTTTAAGTAATTCCTTATGCTCTACTGTATTTCTGTTGTTACTGTTTAAACTGATAAACAACACATCCCCGTAACTAAAGTAATAATCTGAGCCTGAATTCGTGCTTCCTAAATTGTCATCTGAATTAGGGTTATTGTAATGGAATTTGTAATCTGTTCCTTTGCTTTCGTGGTTGCCTATAGTTGTTGCCAAAGGAAGGTTTCTCAAGATTGAAGGATATGTAAATCCTGCATATTCGCTTTCTCTTACATTCTTCCCATCTGAGCTGTCTGTTCCTGAATAATCAATCTGGTCACCTGCTGATAATATAAAGCTTGCATTTGGTGCTGTTACCTTTGACTGCTCCAATGTCTTATTCCAGTTGTAAGTGTCAACGGCAATGTTTAAATCATCATCTGTTCCCTGTCCCTTTGAACCTGAAGCTCCAACCTGTGGGTCACCTACAAGAATTGTCTGAAATGATGATGTTTTCTTTGTTGTATATGCCTTTGCTTCACTCCAGTTTGGATTTCTAACATCGTCTGTGTAGCTGTAATAATAAGTAGTGTCTTCTTCAAAATAATCTTCTATTGCAACTTTATTTGATGCCTTGTATGTATTTTTCTGGTTTGAACGATTAATTTCCGTTGCTGTTCCCTTAAATTCCTTTGCATCACTTAAATCCGATTTCTTTCCAACCTTAACTGCCGGCTCACCTTTTTCTTTGGAGTACCATGCAAATCCTAAATCCTTAGCGTTTTTTCCCGGTGTAAGAATAATTTTTGATGAATCATAGGCTTCCCCTTCTCTTGTAAGGTTTCCCTCTGAATCTTTTATATTCCATACCGTATCTTTCCAATTGCTGTAGTCTGATATGTTCTGTGTATCAGCGAATAATGTGCTGTTTCCACTTGTTTCTCCATATGCGAATACATTAGCCGGTGCTGATGTAGCCGCCATTGTTACTGCCATAGCTATTGCTGCGATCTGGGCAATATTCTTTTTTCTCATATTAATTTTCTCCTTCTGCCATAACGGCTTTTACTAAATGCACATTTCATTTTGTGTATTTAATTCTCAATTTAATACTTGTCTGATAAGCCTTATCGGGTTTTATTTTATCTGCCCTATGTTAAATTGTAAGGAGGAGTAATATTAAATTTAAGTAAAAATTATTCCCTGTATTTTAAATATTCCAAAAATTTTACCACTGCCACCGGCAGGTGCACTAAGAGGCAGTGGTCACTCTACCATTCCTGCCATAGTCACAATAATTGGCACATGTTTCCTTCGTATTGTTTGGATTTTTACCATATTCAGACTTTCCCCATCTCTGGAAAGTCTTTTTGTGCTGTTTCCTGGGTGATAACAATTGTTATGATGTTAAGTAGTTATGTTATTATTGTGCGATTTCTGCCAACTTCTTAAGTATTCGTCCCGAAACCTCCACATAATATGCAGCATCCGCAGTGGATAGTTCATCTTTGTCTATTGCCTCAAACTTTTTCATCATGCTTAAGTAACTGTTCATATATTTTCCATAATCCGCAATCATTCCTAAAACGTTATCAGAACTCTTATAATTTTTCATAAAATCAACGTATTCATTAAAGAACTTTTCATAGCCATCCATCATTTTCTTAAAATCCGCTGAAACTTTTGAATCAGATTTTTTTCTTTCTTATTTGCTTTAGTTGTTTCTAATTTAGGGATTTCAGTTGTATTTTCTTCACTATCTACGTCTTCGCTTTCTGTCTCTGCTATGGTTTTCTGTTCCTCAACACCCCCATTGGTTTGTTCTTTCATAGCTACTTCATATTTTTTCTGATTGTTATTATCCACTTTGCCTTTAATATTAAACACCAATGCCAAAACCACTATTATACCTATAATAGTCAGTATCTTGTGTCTCTTAATCGCCTCAACCACTTTGTTTGATTTCTTTTCATTGTTTTCTTCCATAATTTTACATCTCCTTTACATCCTTTGCTATTTGGCGTACCCGTCGTTCAGTTAAATTTAGGTGTTTCGCCATTTCCTTAGGTTTCATTGTATCTAAATTTTCCGCTATAAATTTTCGCGTAAATTCTTTAGAATACAAACGTTGTGGAAACTGAACAGACAATCCCCGATAATAACTCCATATCCTTTTGGTGTTAGTTTCCCCAATTAGCTCCGCTAACTCCTTATAGATTTCACAATAATTATCCACGTTGCTACTCAATTTCATCACCTCTGAATTTGATTTTACAGAATCGTGAGGGAATTTGATACTTGCTGTTTTCTCTGAAAATTCCATTGAAATTTACCAGGCATATTTCTTTTTTTTGCCTTCTCCTTTCTGAAGTCCATTAGGTTGCTTCATCACAGCCTTTGTAAATTTCGCGAATATATTTTTTAATTGTTATTAGATAAAGTGGCAAAATATTTTCCCATAAAAAAACCGGTAAGTGGATTTTAACTTTCCTCTTACCGGTTTTATACTTTTTTACTATTATCTTGTTGCCATCAGTCCCAAATAAAACAGCACTATAATTCCTACTACAATACCTATTCCTTTTAATAATTTTTTCTTCATTTGTTACACCTCCTACTTATCCTTAAATACATATTTATATTCATCCTGATTATAGCTTTGTGATAAAAAGCTCTTAATTAATGTTTCCGCATTTGTTCTTGCATTCTCCAGCAAACCATTTGCCTTGGCGTCTTCCTCTGTCTGCTTTTTCAGTTTTTTAAGCTCCTCAACATTTTCTTCAACCTTTATGTTATTGAAAATGCTTTCCTGCTGATGATATACCTTAAAAGAATCCAGTTTTAATTCTGAACTTAGTATTTTTGCCTCCGGCATGTGAACGGTAACTACTTTTTCTTTACGTTCAACATCATAGTCTATATCAGCAAAATCGTAACCTGCCTTTATAACCACATCACAGCTAAAAACATATTTACTTTCAGTAAATGGAATCTTTATGGAGCCAAACATTTTTCTCCAATCATCTGTTGAACCTACTCCGGTGCAATATGCCGACTGAGTAGCCAATTCCCCAATATTTTCAAATCCCAGCTTGATGGTTTTGTTCATGTATGTTGTATATTTTCCTATTCCAAAATATGTCACACCTGCTAAACATGCCAAAATTAATAATACTGTGATTATTTTCCTTACAGTTCCTTTAAAAATTTTCTTCATGTTTTTTCCCTCTCTTATCTTATGAATCCGGTTTTTACCCACCAACATTATACATTATTCAAATCTAATATCAATCATTTCCTTAAGCATAATCCATATTTTTTACTGTTTTGGTGGTAGAAATATTTATTTGTGGTATACTAGTTATCAGTTTTCCCTTGTGAACTTTACATTACGTTGTATAATAGGTATGTTAAATAGGAAAAAGGAAACAAAATGAGCGAAGTTTATTTTTCAGGATGTTTCCAATGAATTGCCACTAACCGAAGAGAGGGGGCACTACATATTATATAGGAGGATAAGATTATGGCGGAATCAAATGAAATTTTGGAAGGAAAATATATTCGTGCAGACAAACTGCAAAAAGCCATTCATAACTTTTTAAGAAACAAAGATAAAGCCGATATGTACAGGGAAATTGCCGAAATATATAAATCATTGGGAGATTACAAAGACTCTCCTACTAAGTACGAGGCTTGTTTAAAAAAGGCAGCTGAACACGATGAACTTGCCAAAGACGAAAAGGAAGTTCTTCCTACAGTTCCTACTGAGAAAAAGGATAAAAAAAATCACCATGTAGGACTTATTATTTTAATTGTGTGTGGCGTTTTGGTCCTTGGTGCTATTGGTGGAGCAATATACTTTAAAACCCAGCCGGGAAGATATGCCCGTGCTTCATATTATGAAAAAGTAGGAAATTACGAAAAAGCTTACAAAATGTTTAAAGGCTTAGAAGATGAAAACTACAGTGACAGTAAAGAACTTTGCACCAGAAGCAGATATGAATATGCAGGTGAATGTGTAAAGAATAAGGACTACAAAACAGCCCTTAAAACCTACCAGCTACTGGGAGATTATCAGGATAGTGCCTCAAAGCTGGCAGAAGTTGAATTACAAATTATTAAAACTTCAAAAATTGGTTCAACTGTATTTTTTGGTGAGTATCACTGGTTGCTTGTGGATAAGAACGGTTCTGATTATCTTCTTGTAAAATTGGTTCCTGTACTGGGACTTCCTTACAACGAGGAAGCAAAAGCTACCACATGGCATGATTGTACTCTTCGCAAATATTTAAATGGTGAATTTTTAAATGAATCATTTAGCACGGAAGCCCAAAAATATATTGCAGATACTGAAATTACAATTTCTGATAATGCAGATTATAAAACTGTAGGTGGTGAGTCTACCACTGACAAAGTATTTATTTTAAACAGTCAGCAGGAATTGAAATATCAGAAAACTTTAAATAATAACGACAGAACATGTTGGCTTATTGAACCGGGTCAGACCCAGTCAACAGCTCAATTTTCAGCTTACGGACACATTATGACATACGGCTATCCTGTATCTGCCATAAACCTATATGCCCGTCCGGCACTTTGGGTTTCAGCAGAATAATTATTTTTAAACCACATAGAAGAAGCTTTGCAGATTTTATACAAACCTGCAAAGCTTTTTTATTCATTAAAATATCCTATATATTTTACTTCATGTTTTCCCTTAGGGAATAAATACTTGTATAAATCCACAAAATAATCATCTGTCATGCTGGCAATGTAGTCAACTACAATATCATCCGGAGTATTTTCCTCATAATCTGCATCAGAATAATATCCTGTCATTTTTTTTACATATGCTATATGGTGTTTGTACAAAACAGATTCCTTATTATGAGATTTTGCATCCTTAAGAAGCCTTAAATATATTTCCTCCATCATAGGATTAATTTCTTCTTCATAGACCTTACCAACTTTGACGTTTCCATAAATCATTTCATAATTTTCCTTTTTTCCCTGGGAAAATGCTTCAAAGTAATCTTTGTCCATTTTCAGATAGTTTTTGCCATAACTGTTTTCCACAATATTTACAATCATATTGTTAATTATTTCTGCATTTGTATTACCTATCTTCCCACCAAAGAAATCCGGTTCCTTTTCAAACAATCCCAATTTTTGGGCATCCTGACGATCCTTCCCTAAATAAGCAATAATATCTGAAATACGCATTACACAGGCTTCCAAAGTAGCCGGAACCAGTCGCCTGTTAGCATCCATATCCTTATAGCACTCTTCAACCTTTTCATCAAAAATCTTAAAATCTGCATATTTCCGTGGCATATATTTTTCCAGTTCCATTTCCCCATTGTGACATAAAATTCCATCAAGGGTTTGCATACTAAGATTTTGAGGAAAAATTTTATCCAAAACCCGCACACTATGTACATTGTGATTGAAATATCTTCCCGTACTTCCAAAATAAAGTTCGTTAAGCTTTCTCTCTCCGGCATGTCCAAATGGTGTGTGCCCAATATCGTGTCCTAAAGAAATTGACTCAATAAGGTCTGTATTAAGTCCCAACAAACTACCTATATTTCTGGCTATCCTTGACACCAGCTGTACATGACTTGAACGCCTGGATATATCGTCATTTTTATATAATGAAAAAACCTGTGTTTTATCTGCATAGCGATTGTACATGGGAAGATGCATTATTTTCTCACAATCCCTTACAAAAGCCGGGCGCAGAAGCTTGTTTTTATCATGGCTCATATTCCTTCTAAGAACATCTTCATTTGAAAATGCATACGGATTATCCCGGTGATTTTTACGGTCATCAAGGATTCTTTCCTGTAATTCTTTAGATAAATCATTGTAGTGGGGCATAGATTACCTCCTTATGCTAACAATTCTCTAACCATGTCAGCATCAAATGTTACTGACTTAACATGATTTACCTCTATCCGGTAAAGCGCATTTGCCGTAATATGTTCTGCTGCCTGCTCCAAATCCCTGATACCACTTGTATTTTTATAAATCTCAATAACTGCATCCACCGCTTCCGGTGTCATAATGCACTCATTTTCCTTAAGACCAATTTTCTTTAGTATCTTAGGCAATGCAAATTGAGAGAAAATAATTCTCTTTTCATCCGGCGTGTAGTCCGGTATGTCTATTACTGCAAATCTTGACATAAGCGGAGCGCTTATTTGTGACTTATCGTTGGCAGTTGCTATAGGATAAACACCAACGGTCGGTATCATACATTCCATATAATTGTCCGTAAATCCAAGATTATCCAAAAGAGTAAGCAGTACATCTGCCGGATTACCATTACCTTTTCCTGACGTTGCCTTGTCCAACTCGTTAATTATAAATACCAGATTTGACTCTCCTGCCATAGAGAAGGCTTCCATAATAATTCCCGGCTTTGCATTGGAATAAATACGGGATGAACCTGTAAGCTGTTCAGGGTCATTGATGGAACTCATATCAAGGGTAGTCCACGGCAACTTCAAAATACGTGCCACTGCGTAAGCAATCTGGGATTTACCGGTTCCTGCCGGCCCAACTAAAAGAAGTCCATATGCCGGAAGTGTATGAGTACGGTTAATCTGAATAATTGTTTCTATAATTCTCTGCTTAACTTTTTCCATTCCATAAAGCTCTTCGTCCAAAATTCTACGTGCTTCATCCGGGTCAATTGCCTCGAAATAATTGTTTTTCCACTGAATATTCATCATAATGGAAAGGGCTCTTTGGGCATGATGTCTTTCCTCCTGGGACACTTCATTAGAACGTGCCACGGCTAAGTTTCTCCTTGCCCATAAACGTATATTGTCCGGCAATGTACGTCCGGCACAATTCATAAAATCCGTAATACTTTGGAGGCTGGTCAGCTTCATGCTGTCTCCATCTTCTTCCATATCCTCATCTTCTATTTCCTCTTTTGGTGGATTACTTGCTAATAATCTTTCAATCATAAACTGAAGAAAGCCATCTTCAGCTGAAAGTTTTGTGCCACCACCAAAAGCTGTTTCCCTTATTTTATAAACAGCATAGCCATCTTTCTGATTTTCTCCTGACAGTCTAACACTAATGTGATTTTCCCCTAACCATTTAAGAAGGCTCACAAATCTTGAATCAATTTTCAGGATATTAGCGCTTACCGTACCATCTTCTTCATTAAATTCAAAAGCTGTTTTTGTGTTTGGATTGGTAAAAACACCACTGGAATGATGTTTCCACTTTCTGTCACTGTTATCTAATATCATTATAGGATGATTAGCTGATGCTTCGCTTTCGCTTGAACGAAATGTAGTATAAGTACATTCGCTTTTCTTCTTATCATCCGGTGTATTCTTAAAATCAAAAACTGGCATAATTTTTCTCCTTTAGTTTTATTATTAATGTTCCAAAAATTCCCTTACAATTTTATCATATACAAATATGTTTTTGTACCAGAAGATTGATATTTGCTAAAAATTTTGTTGCAAAAACCGTGTTATATACCAGCTAAAGAAACAGATGGAGCCATACCATCTGTTTTCGTCTCATGCATTATAATTTTTAATAAGTAAACAACTGTGTCCAATATGTCCTTCCGTTTACTCCTACATAATATGCCACACCTATTTTTTTGAAGCTGGAATTTAGAATATTCGCTCTATGTTCTGAACTGTTCATCCATCCATTCATTACTTCTTCAGGGCTTCTCTGTCCCCATGCTATGTTTTCACCGGCACCCATAAATTTCCTCCACATATTGTAACAACACCTGTAATTATAAATGCTATAATTGATTGCTTCATTAATACCTCCATTTCTATGGGGCGCGTCACAAATATTACAAAAATGTTACAAAACAATAATAACATATTGGAAATGACTCCACCACGCACAAAATATGGAATTAATGTAATTGTTTGGAGGATGCTAAAGAATAATCTAACAAAAGAACCAGGTAACAATACCCGGTTCTTTCTATCCTTCCTATTTCACCCTTACGCTTTTCTTCACCCACAAACCATATACCTTCTTTTTTCCATATACCATCACGGCTCTTACCTGAATTTTTACTTTCTTTTTGCTTTTCAGCTTCTTTATTGTCAGAGCTCTGTTCTTGGTATACTTTGTTTTCCACTTTTTACCCTGTTTGTATCTAACCTGATATTTTGTGGCACCAACTATCTTACCAATTAGAAGTTTTACACTTTTCTTCTTCGCCTTAACTTTTAAAGTTGGTTTTCTTTTTTTGAACTTTGATACAGTCTGATTTTTTCTAATCGTTGTTGCTTCAATGGTAACTTTAGGAGTTGTCTGCTCCGGTTTCACTGTGACAGATTCTTTTGGTGTCTCCGGTGCTGTAGTAGGTTCTACCTCCGGTGTTGTAGTAGGTTCTACCTCCGTTACTGTTTCCGGTTCCGTCGTATCTTTTTCCGGCTCTATAACTGTTGCCGACTCAGAGACACTTTCCTTTTCCGTGGTTGTTTCCGTCTCCGGTTGGCTACTTGTTGCTGTTTCACTCTCTGTTTCCGTCTCCGGCTGACCACTTGTTTCTGTTTCACTCTCTGTTTCCGTCTCCGGCTGGCTGCTTGTTTCTTCCGTTACCTCCTCAAAATCTCCATCTATCTCAAACTTTAATGTATCACCACTTATTTCCGTTACGTGTACATTTATTTTATCATAAATATCCAATTCCTGATTTTCTTTTAACGGGGCATCTGATTTCGTGGAGTATACTCCACCTAAAACCTCATAATTCCATTTTGAGGCGGTACAATTCATATTATTAGGAAATTTTGTTTCTTTGTCTGCTACATAACATACCAGTCCTGATGTAATGGATAAACCCTTTAACTTAGTTCCGTCTGCTTTATAAAAGTCCCTTGACTGACAATCATATTTATTTCCGTTTTCACCAAAATTTCTATATTCTAAATATAAAGTTTTGTTTGTACCTTTTATATTTAATTTATATCCCACTATATCAGATGTTCCAAAGGTTCCTGATGCCTTTAATGTATACTCTCCCTTTGATTTAATAGTCCTTAAATTATCATCGGTAATCCATCCCTTTGCCTCTCTTTCCTTTAAAGAAATAAACTGAGGCAATGGTGACAAATGTTTTGCCATTGCAGACATATAGTAAACCGGGGAACTGCCTGTGGAATTATAAAGGTCTTTCAATCCAAGAATATGACCCATTTCATGAGCTGCAACACCTATTGAAAACATTAGATTATTGTCACTGCCTTTATAAAGATAATCATAGGAATTAGTCAGCTGCACGTAATATCCGCTTGTTAATGTTTTTGTACCGGTATTAATGGTGACATCTCCCCAATAATCCTTATAATTCCATAAAGGTGATGCCCAACTTACCGATATTTTCTGAGTTGTGTTTTTGTATATTATTGTAATGGCATCTATTTTGCCATCATTGTTTTTATCCAAATCATCAAAGCCATATGTTTTGGTTCCATCATAATTTGTAATTTTATTGCCCTGAGCAATTGCATTGTTTATTGCTTCAGACCAGTCTTCTTTCAGTTCATACATACGCTGCATACGTTCACTTTCATTAGTGTAACCTATAGGATTTTCATCGCTATACTCAGCATAATAGCCACGCTTTTTAGATAATTTAATGGAACCGCCCTTATTAAATAAATATAGGTTATCTATCTGTAAATTGTTATTGGACACATTCCTGTAGTAATCCGATACGCTATAAAATCCTGTATTATAAGAATTATCCGTTAGCTTTCTTACGGAAGTTCCCTGATACAATGTATCGGTAAATTCCTCTTCATCATCAAAACGTGCCATTACAATTAAATTGGTAAAGTTCCCTGTTGTTTTTGACTGCTCCTGCTGTTTGTCCTCTAACTTTGTATATACCTTAATTCTTCCTACATAATTTTTTAAATTTGACCAGTTGTTTTCACCTCCAACATAGGACATTTCCTTGGAATTTTTGTATGATGTCATGATTTTAGCATCGCCTTTGTCATTTGATACCTTAACTACTGTGGAAAACCATTCATCTTTTTCCACTTTCACCGGAGAATCCAGTTCCACCGTTACATATCCACCATGTTCATAGGTTGCAGAAGTTGTTGCCGCCTCATATCCACCGGATGTAGGAACATTTTCCTGACCACCATAAGGATTGTCAATATTTTTATATACCTTAACTTCAACCTTAACATTTTCACCGCTTACGGCAACATTTACAGCTTTAATGTATTCGTCCTTGCCATTTGTTCCACCCTTTTGCGCCTTAAAAACATTTGCCATTACCTTATCATTTCGCAACGCAAAGTCATCCATTCCTCCATCATAATAATAATTGTAATCGTATTTCTCCTTAGGTGCAAAAGTAAAGGCGTATGAACATGAGCTTGTATTATCGTAGGAAAGCCAGAAATATTCCTGACTTTTGTAACTGTTTTTCACAAGCCAGCCACCGTTTCTTTTAGCACCTCCCGGCACAAAATTTTCTGCCGGAATATTATCATCCCAACCAATTATGGTGCATGCATGAGGTGATATTTCCGTACCTTTTTCATTTTTAGGATTATAATAGGTTGTTTCTCTTAAATTATTGTACTGAAAAGTTACCCCGCCATATTTTGCAATAGCCTCTTTTACGGATTTTATATACTGTTCAGAATCTCCACGGTTATCCGGAATATAAAATGCATTTTCAAATCTATATGCAGGATTTTCATAGGGATTAACCGTTGCATCATTTCCTTTAACGGGAGCCCACCACATAGAACATAACTTAACAATTTTCAGTGGATTCCCCGCCTTTTGGGTATAATCCACCGACTGCCAATCTCCACCCGTATTTCCCAGCGGGTCAGCCTCCCTTTTGTACACTCTGTAAGCTGCCGCAACAGGATTTAGTGATAAAGTATCCTTAGTAACGGTTTTATCAATCCCTGATTTCAGTATTGAAGCCTCGGCTGCCGCCATGGATGAATATGCCCAGCAAAGGTTACTATTTCCCTGGTCCTTAACCGGTGTTATTATTCCATAATCCCTTCCATCATATTTATCCCTGGTGGCAATTTCAGCCACTGTATCTATAACATCATGATTAGATATTTTATCATTACCTGCCAATACAATTCCATTTGGTATAATAGAAAATGCCATAACAACAATTAAAAATAAACTTACAGCTCTCTTCATATATGCTCCTTTAACCTACAATGATTAATAACCGGCTCAATTATATTATTTCACCCTTACGCTTTTCTTCACCCACAAACCATATACCTTCTTTTTTTCATATACCATCACAGCTCTTACCTGAATTTTTACTTTCTTTTTGCTTTTAAGCTTCTTTATTGTCAAAGCTCTGCTCTTGGTATACTTTGTTTTCCACTTTTTACCCTGTTTGTATCTAACCTGATATTTTGTGGCACCAACCACCTTACCAATTAGAAGTTTTACTCTTTTCTTCTTCGCCTTAACTTTTAAGGTTGGTTTATTTTTTTTGAATTTTGATACCTTTTGATCTTTTTTAGTGTTTGTCGGTTTCACTGTTCCCGGTTCCGGTTTTGTGGTTCCCGGCTCTGGCTCTGTTGTTCCCGGCTCCGTCGTTCCCGGTTCTGTGGTTCCCGGCTCCGGTTTTGTCGTTCCCGGTTCTGTCGTTCCCGGCTCCGGTTTTGTGGTTCCCGGTTCTGTTGTTCCCGGTTCTGTTGTTTCTGTCGACTTTATATTAATGTTCACAATTGATACAGATACATAAGCCTCTTTAAAATATTCGTCATCAGAATAATAAATGGAAATGTACTCACCACTGTCTGAAGCCTTTAACGGGCCAAAATTATAATAATCATAAGGATACTCTGTTTTGGAACTCTCCTCTGCATCAAATTCCTTTGATGTATATCTGTCAAACTTTTCAATGCCTGAATAAATTCCATTTCCCTTATTATAAATTTTAAAAATCTTACTATGCTGCGCAGACATCATAGTTCTGTAAACATACATTTTTACAGTATTACCTTCTGCTACCGTACCTTTTATGCCAATCCTGTTGTAGGCATCATATCCGTCATCTGATATTTCATAGGTTACTGAAATCTTTTTAAGTATACCTAATTTATCCGAAATATTTCCCGGCAAATCCTCCGGTTTTGCCTCATTTGTGTAGCATTTATTTTTTTCATCTAAAACCCAGTCACCCTTTAAACCAACTGTTGCTTCTAAGCCACTGTCTGCCACAATCTTTACCTTTTTAGGTAATACTGCTGCTATTTTTTTAAGACTCTCTGTATCATTCATACTCTTATAAACAACTAATTTAGAAAAGCCCTCCGGTGATACACTCTTTACATAAGATTGTGCCAGCTGTGACACATCAAAAAATTTCACTTCATATTTTATTGTGGCATCATCGCCTGTTTTTACATCTTTTAACCCGGTTATGGTAACACTATAATTATCTACATATTTATGATTTGTTGCATCTTTAGGCTGAACAAAATCAATAGTTGAAGTAGATATACTAGCGGTAGAATCCGAAGATTTACATGTATAGCTTTCTCCTGTTGTAAGATTCTTTACCGTAATTAAAACATTTCCCGGGTTCTGAACCTTTACATAATCTTTATTTAAATAAGTTGACCATACACATTCATCAGGATACACAACATTATCAGGCATATAACCTGCTGCCGGAAATGCTGAAAAAGGCTCTGTGTATCCGGTATTCCTGCTTTCACATATTTTTCCAATGGAAACATGTCCGCTATATCCAAACTGGACACTTGAATATTGAGGTGAAATCAATGCCATTCTGTGTCCTGTTGTATCCCATGTTCCATTTGACAGACTATATCCTTCATTCATCCAACTGGTAATTGAACCGAAAGGAGTTGCATACATAGCAAGTATATTATGGTCAAGATTAAAACCTTTTTGCCACAATTCATCATCCATGTCGTCTGGCTTACTGCTATTACTTATATAATGGTCAAATTGAAAGTTTCTATCTAAAGCCTGATACTGCAATGACTCATTTTGAACGCATTTTTTCAAAAGAGGCTTTGCCCCTGTAAGATATCTGTAAAAATTAGTCATTGCCTCCATAGAAGCTAATGTATCATCTGTTAAAATTCCCTGATTGTATGGTGCCTCTATGGATGACGGTGTGGAATAATACGTAGATTCCTGCCCGTCAACATACGTCTCCCCTGCATTTTTTGCCTTTGAATACTCTGCTGCCACATCATCTTTGGTCCTTTGTCCAAATGTGGTGTTGTTATAATCATATACCACCGTTCCTGCTGCCTTAGCCATGTTAGCTGCTGTTATTGTACATACAACCAATAATGCTAATATTAATAAAATTCCGTTTAACTTAAGCTTATTTTTCATAACTTTTCCTTTCCTATGTAACTTTTATTTATTTTACTTCAGGTTCTTTTCTGCTGACCTCAACCATAGTTTTCTTCTATATTATATTATCTAAAATTTCTTTAAGCAACGACTATTATTGACAATAAATTTTTCCAATGGTACTCTTTAAACATAAATTAAAGGTAATTTTTTATTCCTATGATAATTTGAAACTACAGGAGGTGAATAATTATGGAATGTCCGTATTGTAATGCTAAAATGGAAGAAGGTAAAATGAAGCAAGACAGATATGCGTTAAAATGGAAATCTAATGAACGTCGTTCAAAAAACGTAAAACTCACCAGTTTTTTAACCCAGACTTATGTTGATGCTTATTTATGTAGGAGATGTAATAAAATTATTATTGATATTAATACGGAGGTATAATTATATTTCCGAAGTTTATATTGATAAAAAAAACAGTGGCAGCAAAAGAATGATTTCTACCTGATAGAAACTGTCCTTTCACTGCCACTAAATTTTTTCATTTAACCAACTACCTGCTTTTTCCTGCTTACAAGATTTGTCAGAATTATAAATACCACACTAAATCCTATAACAATCCCACCGTTAATAAGCAACGGTTTTATTCCGTTAAAGTCCAATGTTTCCATACTTTTTATCAACTCATTGTTTTCCACAAAATAATATGTTGGAAGAACATGGGCTATTTTTAGTACATAGTCCGGCATGTATTCAAAAGGTACGAAACAACCGCACAAAAATGAAGTTCCAAGAGCAATTACATTTACTATGCCGCCTATGGCATTTTTGTTTTGAGTAATGTTTCCTATTAAAAATCCAATTGTCAGACTGCATATGGCAAATATAAAAGAATTTATTACATATGCCAGACCATTTGATGTAAACATTGAATTTTTAAAGAGAATAGCACTTAAAATCATATATAACACCCACATTGCCAGAATAACAATTGCATTTGAAAATAGTACAATTCTATTATATTTTTTGTAGCTGAAGCTACTGATAATGGTTCGTTTTCTAACATTTTCTTCATTAATACTGGCTAAAATCATGCTAATGCAATACACGCATCCGGCTAAAAGAGCGTAATTTAGGAAATTAAAGTAACTTGTCATGCTTCCTAACTTTGAAGTATCAGGAGAACTTTTAATCGTAACTTTAGCCTCAGTTTCCACAGCACTATTTACCTTCCTTACTAATTCACTTCCACTATAGTAATCTTTATAAACCAGCACTGTCTTTATGTATTTTTCCACCAGCATTTCGCTGTAAGATGCATACTCATCTCCTGTTGTTTTGTATTTAATTTCCGGATTTTTACCATTTAACAAATCTTCTCCAAATTTTTTTGGTATATAAATCACAAAATTTACATCTCTGTAGAAAAGTGCATCATCCATCTTTTCCTTGTCCTTTGTATCTATGCCCGCTATTTTACAATGTTTGCTGACATAATCTACAAATCCTTCAGTAACAGTGTTGTTATTGTCATTATTTACAATTAAAATATCCGGTTTTGACTCTTCAAAATTAGTGGTGCTGTTGCCTGCCGACTGATTTATGGCTGTAATGGCAATTAACATTACCGTATATAAAATCAGCATTCCCTTTAATTTATTTAAAATTTTAAGAATTGTTTTAAATACTGTCATACTTTTCCCTCCTTAAACTTATGAAAGAAATTGTCAGGCAGATAACAACAAATACCAGTAAGTATGTAACATCCCTTAAATATCTGTCTAATGTATCGTAATAATACAGTGAATAAAATCCGTCTGTAATTAAATTGTTAGGATTAATCAGATTTATAACCGGCACGTTTTTGTCAATTACATACTTGAGAGTAACTCCCATCATACCTGATAATACCGACAAAAACATGGTAATGGCTATGGTTATTCCTGTTTTTGCTCCCTCTGACACCCTAAATACCGAAGCAATTAAAACTCCCATTGAAATGCCTGCCAAATCTCCCACTGCTGAAAGCAGAATCACAAGAGGGGTATTGTCTCCAAAATCAACTTTTAGAACAAATCTTAAAAACAGTATTAAAATAGCAATTCCCACCATGCTTACAAGATACGAGCCTATTGCCGAGCTTAAAACAATTATGCTTTTCTTATTAGGTGAAACTGAAATTCTCTTTCCTTTGCTGCTCATATTCGCCAGACAGTTATTAATTGCCGTCAGTCCTAACATTCCACAATACATACACGTCATAGCTATAAGGGTATAAAATTCAATTTGCATATAGCTTAAATTAGAGGCAGAAATATTTTTCATATTGACCTGTCCATTATTTATCTTTTCCAATATGTCTTTGGCAATTTTTTCCGGGTCAAATGATGTGCTTCCCTTTGCTATTTCATTCTCAACGGTTTTCTTAGTTAAATCCTCTATAATAGCCTTGTTCTGCCCTATTTCTGTTACAACAAACCTAATTAAAGTCTGGTATGTTCCGTTTTTCTTTACCACCACCTGTGGCTCTTCGTTTTTAAATATAATATAACCTTCTATATCTGAATCATCTAAAAGTGAATCCGCCTTTTCTTTTTTAACATATTTAATGTTAAACAGCTTATTCTCGCTGTCATCAGCTGACAGTTCTTTTAATGCCTCCTGATATATTTCCTGATTTTCAAACTGGCTGTCATTAACTACGGCAATGTCAAACACCTTTAATTTTTCATCTTTTTCTATGTTAGAAAATGCCATATTAAAAAATATTCCAAGAATAATAGGAAAGGCGAAAGTCCAGAAGATTAGTATTTTATTTTTAAACAATGTTTTAATTGTATATTTTAAATTATGTAAAAACATTAGTCTCTTAATTCCTTTCCTGTAAGTTTTAAAAATACATCATTTAATGTAGGACCTACACGCTGTATCTTCTCTTCTATGTTAGCCTCTTTCTTTAATTCTTCACTTGTTCCCTGAGCAATTATTTTTCCTTTGTCCAAAATAATAATTCTGTCGCAAAGGATTTCTACTTCTTCCATGTAATGAGTTGTGTAAACAATAGTTGCCCCATTATCCCTTAACTTTTTAATACCGTCTAAAATATTATTTCTGCTTTGAGGGTCAACGGCAACTGTAGGTTCATCTAAAAAAATCAGCTTTGGCTTGTGGGCAATTCCGCAGGCAATATTAAGTCTCCTTAAAAGACCTCCTGATAACTGCTTTGGCAGGTATTTTTTAAATTCCCCAAGACCTACTAAATTAATTGCATCTTCCACATACTGCTTTCTGGTATTTTTATCTTTAATGTACAAGCCACAAAAATAGTTGATGTTGTCATATACGTTTAATTCGTTAAACACTGCAACATCCTGAAAAATTACACCTATTCTTGCCTTTATGTCATAAGAGTCCGGTTTCATTTCCTCCCCGAAAATTTTTATACTGCCTCCCTGATACTTTAGCAGTGCCAAAATAGAATTGATTGTTGTACTTTTTCCACTGCCATTGGGGCCTAAAAGCCCTAAAATTTCCCCTTCGTATACATCAAAGGATAAATTATCAACCGCCTTTTTTCCCTTGTATTCCTTTGTTAAATTGCTAACTTCAATTACTTTTTCCATATGCGAATCTCTCCTTGTTTTATGGTAGTGTCAAATTTAATACCCTATTTTCTTTATAAAACCTTTATTTTTAGGGAGTTTGCAATAAAAAGAGCATTGACCTCCCTTTTTTGGTATAATGTCAACGACGAAATCAACTTTATACAACGACAAAGGAGACAATGCTCATGAACATTATACTTTATCTACTTCAATTAATTCAATACCTTTACCAACAAAACTGCTGGCTTTTAAATTTTATCTGCAGATATATTCCTCTCAGACAGTGGGCTTTTGACGATTCCCACTCTCCGAAATACCAGAAATTCAAAACCGATGAACTTCCTGTCATCAAAACTTTCATCAAACAGGACTGGCAGTTTCTTCTAAAGTATTACGAATGGAAATATCATAAATTTCTGAAACCTGTACAGAGACGTAACGGCCGCACAATTTCCGAAGATATATGCTGTCCTGTCTGTGGTGCGCCTCATCACTACATATATGACAACAATGGGAATAACGGTCAGTATCAGTGCAAAGTCTGTGGTCAGACATTCTCTTCCGGGGAACACACCACAACCCCATTGCGTTTCTTCTGTCCGCACTGTAGCCACAGTCTTGTTGCTATTAAAGACAGATCCTTTTTCCGCATACACAAATGTATAAACCCTAAATGCCCTTACTATCTCCACAACCTTGATAACGTTGACCCGGAGCATCTGAAAGAAGACTTCGGGAAAAATAAATATAAACTCCACTACATCTACCGTGAGTTCACTGTGGATTTCTTTAAGATGGACATTTCCTCTCTTCCGAAAAATGCATCTTCTCTTAAATTTACAAAACACAACTCCCATATCATGTATCTGTGCCTGACCTTTCACATTAATCTTGGTTTATCACTTTGCAAAACCTCTCAGGCTCTTAAATATTTTAAAAAACTTCCCAAAACCTTCAGATTCATTGCTGACGGTTACAGCGCCTATCCTCTGGCATCAAGCAGACCAATTATGTTAACCACCTCGATAATTTTTTAAGCTGTTATGTTTTTGTTCATTAACATAACAGCTCTATCAGATGACAAACTTAAACATCTGTGTATCCCCAACCTTTAAATAATGGAATTCATAACACATTTCTAAATTTCTCATATGATAATCGGAATTCATCACTCAGTACATTTCATCATCTTCTATCTTTCCGGCAATAATAGCTTTCTTTATCGTTTTCCAATACTTGTTATAAACCGTGTCTGTTACTTTCCCTTCTCTGATTTTAATATCAGCCTAAAAGGTGGATACATCCATCCTAACTCAGGGGAACATATGGCAGCTTTTATAGGATTTCACTTTTTTGTCGCATTTTAAAATTATTTTACATCTTCAATTTTTACAGTACTATCTCCATCTGTAAATAGACTATATACTCTAAACCAGTGGCACCATTCATCCATACCACCTATACTTATATATAATTTATCATCCTGTGAATTGCTTTTATCAATACTTATATCCGATCCTTCCTGTTCAGCTGTATAGCCTGCTTTTTCATATTTTTTTATATAATCTTGTATGTCACTATGACCGATAAACAATGTAGAATGACTATCTTCATCATCATTTACTTCAACGGTAAAACCGTCACTTAATCTCAGCCATACGGCAACTGTTTGTGGCAATTCCTTTATGCCATAACCATACTCACTTAAATATTTATATATACATATCGAGTTAATTCCTATGAACAACACAACTATTGCAAAAATAACCAAAATTGGTTTAATCCACGTTTTCATTTCTAACCTCCTAGTATAATAATGATGTAGTCAATTAAGACTACTTGGTTAATAAGTTTCTATAATTCAGATAACAAAAGAAGGTGTTCTTCCTTCATCAGATGTTATCTTAAATAATTATCATGTCTGACGGTTCCTGATAGACACCAGTTAAAACATAAGGTATTATCTCGTAGGATAGGACAAAGAATGTACTCCTCCTTGGGATGCTGAATATCAGCAGATACCTGCAAAAAAGTCAATTAGTCCATTCGACAGGGTTTTATGTTTTAGCTGGTTGGGAGCCTGAAGGCCATACCCGAATAACACGCTAGGTTGTGTACCTGCCAGATTGGAAATGGATTCCTATCAAGAAGGAGCTATTGCTCATGTCAAACAATGTTATTTTTAATTTTGATGAATTATTCATCTCTGTTGGTATTAATGTCGGTGCTGACTTCTCATGGATGTCTATTGCACTTCCAAATCAACAACTCGTAGGAAAGCCCTATAAAATCCTACATAACTGTATGAGTTCCCTTACAACCGATGTTTCTAAAATAAAAGAATCAGAAGAGTTGTATTCTTTGGAAAGTCGCATTTTCCTGGAATCTACGGGAATTTATCATTATCCACTCTTCTGCTATCTTCGTGATAAGGGTTTTAACTGCTCGGTTATAAATCCTATCATCACTAAGAATAGCGCAAATATGAATATACGAAAAGTACATAATGACCGTTTTGATTCTAAAAAGGCTGCTTTAGTTGGTTTGAAACCTGATTTAAAGGTTTCTCTTATGCCATCTGACCTTGCTTTAAACTGCAGAAATCTTTGTCGTGAATACTATGACTTAACGGATAATCGCAGTGCTTATGTGAATAAGCTGCAAGGTGAATTACGTATGCCGAAAAGAAGTATGATGCCATTATTCAAGCTGCACATGATGCCAATGAATTCGGTTACATCATTGATAGTAATATCATACGTATCCGTCTCTACATAAGTTTCATCCGCAAGTATGATGAAAAAATCGCAGGCATCATGGATGCTTTGCATGATTTTGTAGATTCCAACGAAGATACTGATTTTGTGAAACAAATCCACTTGATAGAAACATTTAAAGGTGCCGGTTTCTTATCTTCGGTATCTCTCATGGAAGAGATTGGTGATTTTTCAGCATTTACAAAGCCAAAACAACTCTTTGCTTACTTTGGTCTTGATCCAGCTGTCAAGCAATCTGGTAAATTTGAAGGAACCAAAGTACAAATGTCAAAAAGAGGTTCCGCTATTGCTAGAAGAGTAATTCATGTATTAACACTTCAGAGCATCAGTACTTCCAGAACTGGGGAGGCTAAAAATCCTGTATTTCTGTATCATACTCATACACATAAACCTCTGCT
>UMAX01065810.1_pt1 | contig 101359 bp, 69 predicted proteins | sample 1963821 | NCBI WGS metagenome assembly UMAX01 (sample SAMEA4835927, study PRJEB28245) | human gut metagenome | biome: gut microbiome; material: fecal sample | place: Denmark | collected 2008 | reverse complement strand
CAGGAAAATGGTCAAAAGCTAAAAAGGTTAAAGTAAAATAACTGAAATAGTTTCTTTACATAAAAACGGAGGTGGGTTTCTGCCTCTGTTTTTTTGTCGGAGAAAATCTGATTAGCAGTAATTCTTTAGTGGATTTGGACAATATATATAATGATAATATGGTAAAAATATACCTTGTTATTTAAATTCCATAATGGTAGAATGAATGTGATTATTTTGAACAGATAGGAAACTAAACGAACGAAGTTCGCTTATAGACATGTTTCCGATAAAATGCCGCTGACCGGAGGGAGGAGGCACTACATATTTTACAGGAGGGAAAGAATGAGGAAGACAATTGCGATATTATGTGCAGTTACCGTATTGGCAGGTTCAATGCCGGCTATGGCAGATTATACAGCCAAAGCAGTGGAAACAGAGACTGAAACAGAATTTAATGGCGATATTATAAAGAATCCATGGGGAGAATTGTTTACGGAGACAGAAGCCCCAACTACAGAAGCCCCTACACCTGGTGAAACAACAACTTCTGGTAAGCCGGAAGTTACTACCAAGTACGATACAGATAAAGTTGATCCTGGAAGTCTTACATATGAGGATTTAATATGTGCAGAAAATTCGGATATTAAAATAGGTTATTCAATAGTAAAATCAACTATTACAGGGGCATCATTCTGGTACGGAGATGTAGGAACAACTTTACAGATTTCATTTTATGACCCTAAGGGTGAAGGTGCCAATGCAGATGTAACAATTAATGGACAGGCTCCGGCAGATGGTGTAATTACTATGTTAGGCACAGGCATTATTAAGTTAAATCCAACATTATTACCTGATAATGCATATACAATAGTTAAGATTAAACTTGAAACAGAGGGAGAACTTATATTTGTTATTAAAAGAGGAAATCCTTCAGAGGCACCAACGGAAGCACCTACAGTAACGCCAACAGTAGCACCAACAGTAGCACCGACGGTGGCACCGACGGAAGCCCCAACAGTAGCACCGACGGAAGCCCCAACAGTGGCACCGACGGAAGCACCTACAGTGGCACCGACGGAAGCCCCAACAGAGGCACCAACGGAAGCACCAACAGTAGTACCGACAGACAAACCAACGGTAGTTCCAACAAATAAGCCGACAGTAAAGCCTACACAGCAGGCAACTACTAAGAAGGTTACAGTAAAGAGAGTAAAGGTTAAATCTGCTTCAAAGGGAAAAGTATCTGCAAAAGTAAAAATATCCCTTAAGAAAGTAAAGGGAGCAAAGAAATATAAAGTACAGGTTTCAATATCAAAGAAGTTTAAAAAAGTTCTTGTAAAGAAAACTGTTAAGAAAGCAAAGTTTACTATAAAAAGCAGAAAATTAAAGAATAAGAAAAAATTATATGTAAGAGCAAAGGCTGTTAAAGTTGTAAACAAAAAAGTATACACAGGAAAATGGTCAAAGGCTAAGAGAGTAAAAATTAAGAAATAAACAGGAGGATTAGTAATAGAATGAAATTGTATAAGAAAATAGCAATGTATGCATTAGTTGCAACTTTATCCTTAGGAACATTTGGAGTGTTATCTTTAAGTGCCAAAGGAGCAAATGGCGACTTTGATGGAGATATAATAACAAATCCGTGGCAAGGATTATTCACCACAACATCCAATACAGGAGATTTGCCGGTAGATGAAACCACAACATCTAATAAAGGGGATTTGCCGGCAGATGAGACCACAACATCCAATACAGGAGATTTGCCGGTAGATGAAACCACAACACATAACAGAGGAGACTTACCAACAGTTGTACCTACAAAAAACAACAATCAGGCAACCACTAAAAAGAATGATACAAAAGTTAAGGTTAAGGCAACTGCTGTAAAATCAGCTAAGAAATCTAAAAAGGCAGTTAAGATTAAAATATCTCTTAAAAAAGTAAAGGGAGCAACAAAATATCAGGTTCAGATTTCAAAAAGCAAAAAATTCAAAAAAGTTGTTTTGAAGAAGACAGTAAAGAAAACAAGTTTTACACTAAAGAGCAAAAAATTAAAAAACAAAAAGAAATTGTATGTAAGAGCAAGAGCTTTGAAGAAAGTCGGAAAGAAGACATACACAAGCAAATGGTCTAAAGTGAAAAAAGTGAAAATAAAAAAGTAATGAAAATCGTACCTTTAAGTATGTTAATAACAACTACATAGAAAAAGATTATGATTGGGTAAATACAATCGTAAAATAAAGTAAAATCTCCCTTCCGAAAAAGAACAGATATTTTCGGAGGGGATGCTTTTTTTTAGAATAGGTAAGCAAATTTCATATTACATTGAGTATTAAATTGTAAAATGTTAATCTATAAAAAAGAATGTAAATAGGAGGGGGCATATGTTTAAAAAGGTTATGTCATTGCTTACTGCTGTAGCTGTTATAATAGCAGGAATACAGTTTACACCGGCTAATAAAGTCAATGCGGCGGTAACATCATCAGGGGGAAGCGGATCATGGAAATTAGTATGGTCTGAGGATTTCAACGGAAATGTAGGAAGTGGCGTTGATACTTCTGTATGGAATTATGATACCGGAAACAGCGGATGGGGAAATAACGAAATTCAGAATTACACAACAAGTACAAATAACGTTTATATTGCAGATACATCATGGGATTCGGAGTCTAGTGACGGCAGATGTCTTGCAATTAAGGCACAGAGAGAAAATGGACAGATTACATCAGGAAGACTGACAACAAAGGGAAAGCAGTTTGCAAGATACGGAAAAATTGAGTGCAAAATGCGAGTTCAAAATGGCAGTCAGTCAGGAGTGTGGCCTGCATTCTGGATGATGGGTGAAAACGGAAACTGGCCTAATTGTGGCGAAATTGACATTATGGAACACAGAAACACGGAAAACACTGCAATTGGTACATTACATTGGAATCCGGGTACTTCATTATGGGATTCATATAATCATGTGTATGCAGGAAGTGAAACAAACGGTCAGTTTGGTTACATAGGAAGTATTGAACAGTGGCACAGATATTCAGTGGAATGGTATGGAGATGTAATGAAATGGTTTGTAGATGATACATGCTATGAAACCATGAGTATTTCAAATGCAACAATGGAAGAATTTCAGCGAAATCATTATATTTTGTTAAACCTTGCCATTGGAGGCCCAAATACACCGTTTACCAAGTATCAGACTGTAAGTGACAGCTTTTCCAATGCGATTATGTACGTTGACTACGTAAGAGTATATCAGGGCTCAGATTCTGACTTTGTAATAAATAAAAAGACAGAAAACGTTACTCAGCCTACACAGGTAGATGACGGATACACAACATGTGCATCAGATAATACTGTAAACCTTGGAAGCTGGAATTACTATGTAGGTTCATCCTGGGCAGGAACTGCAGCAAGATATAAAGGTGGTTCAGACTTAAATGATTTTTCATTGAAAGTTACGGCAAGCGGCGGACAGGAATGGGGAATGAATGCCCATACAAAGAAATTAAGTGTTACACCGGGACACACATATTCATATAGTGTAACAGTTAATTCCAATCAGGCAGGAGCTTCGGTCTTCATGAAGGATGAAGTTGGAGATATTAATTTTGACACAAAAACATTAGTATCAGGAGATAATGTTTATTCAGGAACATTTAAACCTACCAATGACACGGTACAGTTTATGTTTGATTTAGGAAAAGTTGCCGCAGGAACTACATTAAACTTTAAGAATGTAACTCTTACGGACACTACTCCTTCAGTAATTGAAACAACGAAAGCACCTGAACCGACAACTGTTAAGCCGGTTACAGGTGATGAAGAATGGATAACAGTAGACAATTCAAATAACATGTATTCATATGCAAGTGCAGATAACATTACTGTTGTAAATGTACAGCATCCGGGATTTGCCAATGCAGATGGAATATACATGAGTACAAAGGTAGCCATAGGTTACGTTACAATTAATGGAAATAAAGTAGGAAATGAATCAGTGGCAATTGACGGTGCAGGAGCGGTTGTATATTTAACAGCACTTTCAGGAACATCAACAGTGGCATATTATGCACAGGATGGAACTTTACTGGGAAGCGTTAACATTAAAAAGAATGAAACCGTACCTGAAACAACTGAGGCTGTAACAGAAGCTACTACAGAGAGGGAAACTCATGACATGAGTAAAGACCCGGACGATATATCAAGAATTTATGTAGTTACAGATGATGCTAATCCAACAATCACAAAGGAAAGTAAAACACCGGGTACAATAACCGTTATAGGTGGAGAAGACGGTGTGAATTCCGTAAGTGATACAGGAACAATTAAATTAAGAGGAAATTCAACATCTTTGGCAGATAAAGCCGCTTACAATATATCCTTTAGTTCTAAGCAGACATTATTTAGTGGTGCTAAGGCAGCTAAAAAGTGGTGCCTTTTGGCAAATGCATTTGATAAGACCCTTATCAGAAATAAACTTGCAATGGAACTTGGAAAAGAATTGGGAATGGTGGCAACACCGGAGGAACATTACGCAGACCTATACATTAACGGACAGCTTAAGGGAACATATCTGGTAAGTGAGCCGGCAGACAATGGAAGATCAGGAGTTTCTTATGATGAAACAAATGATAAGGAAATGATGTTTGAGTTAGAGGCTGACAGAGAAGAAGCAGGAGCTACATATTATACAACAAATCTTGGTGTAAGATTCGTAGTGGAGGATCCGGAAGGCTTAGGAACAGACACTGCTAAGTATTCAAACTGGGTGAACACATTATCAGCTTTTGAAACGGCATTAACCGATACGTCTTCAGACAAAGTGTTAGACTGCATAAATGTAGATTCATTTGTGGATATGTATATTGTAAATGAATTATTTAACACGGTTGATTTTGGTTACAGTTCAGTTAAGTTCTATACAAAGGAAGATGCAAAGGGAAATACAATTATATATGCAGGGCCTTTGTGGGATTTTGATTTGTCATCAGGAAATTCATCTGTTGAAGAATGTAGAAAGACAGATGCTTTCAGATGTCAGCAGGTAAATACGTGGTTTGGATACTTAATGAAGAATAGTTCCTTTAAAAATAAGGTTATTTCAAAATTTAGATCAATGCAGCCACAGATTCAGAATCTTTACAGCGAAAATTCTTTAGGAATTAGCAGAATAAATGCTAACTTGAATTATATGGGAAAATCAAAAGACAGAAACTATTCGGCAATAAGTGAAGGCGGTGCAGGCTGGAGCCAATCAACACCGGATTCGGCTGAATACAAATATTACCCATATGGATATAGTACATTGTCACCATACATTAATTATACATATGATGAACATGTTGAATATCTCACTAACTGGTTAGAAACAAGGAATAAATGGATGTGCAGCCAGTGGAATATTAATTATAATACAGCGGGAAGTGAAACAATCAGTACAGACATTGATATTACAGGATATCAGATGACCTCTTCATTAAACGGCATAGCAGGAAATATGGGTATGCGTGTTGTATATGAGGTAGAGCCTACAGTTAATGGAAAGGAAGTTTCCGAAAAAGGACTTATTTACGGACTGGTTTATGGAAACAATCCAATAAGTGAATCAGATTTAACATATGATTCATCCAGCGATTACGTAAAGAGATATATGGCTACCGATGCAGGAAAGTCAAGTGTTCAGTTAGGAGATTCAGAAACAGCATCATACTATGTAATGACAATGAGCTGTGATGCAGGAGATGGAACAGATAATGTAACAGCTAATGCATTTACTGCTAAATACTATGTAAGAGCATATGCAAAGTTAGCAGATGGCTCCATAGTTTACAGTAATGTGGATTCATATACTGTATACGATATTGCAGATTATATTTATCAGAATCAGTTAGTAAGCAACAAGTCTTCATATGACTATTTATATACTAAAATATTGAAATATGTAAACAGCAGTTATAAAGAGGGAGATTACGACTGGGGAAACATAGTGGTAAAATAAATGGCACACAAATAGTACATAAAGAGCTAAATACGAAGGAGGGTATTTGGCTCTTTTAAAATAAAAAAAGGAGGTACAAAATGAATAAGTTTAAGAAATTTATTTCATTATTGCTTGTTGCAACCATGATTGTTACATTTTGCCCTAATGTTAGCATAGGACAAAGTGTTGAAGTAAAAGCCGCAACTTCAGGAATAACTAATGGTGCAACTTACACAATTGTATCTGCATATAATGGAAAGGCAATAACCCAGACTGACCTTTCAACATTTTATGCAAATTGCGTAGTTTGGAATACAGATGCAATGAGTAATTTAGCAAGATGGACATTAAAGGAAACGGGAGATTATTACAATATTACCAATGCAGTATCCGGTAAGAGCATAAAAATAACCGGAAAAAATAATGGGGATAATATGGATTTAAACGGTAATGATAATTCTGATAACTACAGATGGAAACTGGTGCCTATTACATCAGGAACCTATGCAGGATGTTATTATATTGTTTCAGCGGTAAAGAATGATAGCGGTGAGGAAGAATATGCTGAAATTATTAGTGACGATGATAAAAAGGATACCGACGGTGCCCAGGTCAGATTATGGACAAAGGCAAAAAGCGTAGATTATGAGCCACGTCAGATATGGAGAATCCAGAAAAGTGACGTGGAGGATGCAACCTTTACAGAGGCAATGGCTGATAAGGCATTAGAGGCATTTAAAAATAAGTATTATGTAAAAAATTCAACCACAGGATATAACAGTTTAGGTGGCGGTTTCTGGGGAATTGCCGAAGTTATGGAAGCTATGCTTGATGGTTATGAAACTACAGGTAAATCTATTTATAAAGAAATGTTTCAAAATACATATAAAGATTTCATAGCAAGAAACGGAGATTACTGGTCAAATAATGATTTTAATGATGATATAGCCTGGGCTGTACTTGATTCAGTAAGAGCATATTTATTATTTGGAGACCAGAGTTACTTAGATATTGCAAAGAAAAACTGGGACTTTATGTATAAAAGAGGAACAGAAGGAAGAACAGACGGACTTATCAGATGGTCTCATGAAAGCGGAAGAGGTGACGGAACCACATCATGTATTAATGGTCCTGCCACAGTAGGAGCTTGTTATCTTGCAATTGCAACAGGTGATGAAAGTTACTATACCAAGGCAAAAAGCGTATTTGATGCATGGAGAAACAGTTCATTGTATGTAAGAGAAGGTGATGATGCAGGACATGTATGGGATAGTCCAGGAAACAACTGGCGTTCTACATATAATCAGGGAACTTTCCTTGGAGCTGCAATTATGCTTTATGAAAAATATGGAACACAGCAGTATTATGATGATGCATGTAATGTAATGGCAAATACGGTAAAAGGCCTTTGTTACAATAATATTCTTAAGGAAGAGAACACAAACTCCGGTGACCTTTCAGGTATGCGTGGTATCCTTATGAGATATATGAGAAAGTTCATTGTAGATTTTAATAAAGGCGAGTATCTTTCATTCTTTAAGGACAATGCAAAAGTAGCATGGATGAATAGTAATTCAAAGGGAATTATGCAGTGTTCATGGCAGAAAAAGGCAGCAGAAGATGCTACATGGGATTCTTTTGCAGCATATAATGCTATTTCACTTATGGCAAATATTCCTACATATGCAGATAGTTTAGAGAGAGATGCATATTCAAATATTGAAGCGGAAGATTTGGATTACTGTAAGGGACTTATTTCAGAAAATTCCAGTGGAACTAGTGGTGGCAGAAGTTTAGGAGGCGTAATGAACGGAAACTATGCTGCTTACTATAACATTGATTTTGGAGATGCAGGAGCATCAAAGTTGACTTTCAAGTATTCAAGAAGTACCGAAAAAGAAGGTGCAAATGGAACCATTGAATTTAGACTGGGAAGTACAACAGGTCCTCTTATAGCAAAGGCAAGTATTGAAAATACGGGAACATGGCAGAATTGGAAAGAAGTTACAATTGATACGGCACGTATTACAGGAGTACAAAATGTATATGTAGTATTTAAGGCGGATACTACTCATGTTTGCAATTTTGACTATTTTAAATTTGCAAAGGCAACAAATGATGACCAGGGATACTTTTTCTTAAAGTCAGATTCATCTAATCAGTATGCAAAGTGTAAAAATGGAAGCAGCGATACAACAATTGTGGCGTCCAGCGACAAGAGAGATGAAGGGGAACAGTTTAAGATAATTAAGAACAGTGACGGAACAGTTTCCTTTAAGTCATTAATATCCGGAAAATATATATGCATGGTAAGTGAAGGTTCATATCTTACTGCAAGTACATCAGCAATTTATAACGGAGAAAAGTTCGTTATAGAAAGATATGCATCAGATACAAGTAAGAGTAAACAGTTTGCCATTAAATCCATTGCCAATGGAAAATATCTGGCAGTTGATCCAAGTGGAGATAAGGCAATTCTTTCAACTTCCGACAGTATAGGAGGTTCATGGGAGACATTCCATATGGAAACTGTAAACGGTGAATGGATAGTACCGGATGGAACTATTTTGGTAGACAGCGCATATAAAGATGCATTCTCAAAAATAGAAGCTGAGAAAACAGACGATTTCAACGGAACAATTAATTATGATACATACCTTGGAAATACCAATGATGGAGAGTGGGCAAGATACGATAGTGTAAGATTTACTAAAACTGCAAAGAGCATCATAATGAGATATTCAGTAAGAGGTAAGATTGCTACCGGAAAGGTTTCATTGTATTTAGACAGTTTAGACGGAACACCTGTCGGTGAATTTTATCTTACAGAAACAGCTGAGGACAGTTGGGATGCATATGTTGAAAAACAGTTTGCGCTGAAAACTGAAATAAGCGCCGGAGTACATAATGTATATCTTAAATTTACACCGGACAGTGGAAAGACATATGTAGGAAATATTGACTATTTCTTATTTAGCGATGAAGCTTATGTGGAACCGACTATGGAAAGTGGAAGCATTAAAATAGAAGGATATCAGATAAGTGCTACCCGCAAAGGCAGCAGGGTTGTCGGTTCAGTAGAACCGACAATAGACGGAAAGAATGTTGTAGGATGGGGATTAATTTACGGAGTAAATAAAGCAGGTGGAAACACCTTTAATATCTCTGATGATGATATGCGTGTAAACAGTGACAGTAAGTATGTTGCAGCTTTAGATTCCACATCGCAGGGAACAACAGATACTGTATTTGGAAGCTCAGACACAGCTACATATTTTGTAAGGACAACGTTATTTGGTTCATTTACTTCGGTAGAGTATTCGGCAGAATACAAAATCAGAGCCTATGCAAAATTGTCAGACGGAACTTACAGATACAGCACTGTTAAGAGTTATTCAGTATATGATATTGCAGATGTTTTGTATAAGAATGTTAAGATGAATACAATCACTGCACATGAGTATCTTTACAACAGCATTTTGAAAGTTGTAAATCCAAATTATGCTGAGGTTGATTACAGCTGGGGAAATGATTTAGTAGGAACAAATTAAAATTTAATATAATTTAATGAAGCTGCCATACGGGATAACATCAAAGCCGGTATGGCAGTTTTTTTCTGATTTAGTTTACAAACTATCTTAATAGAATTGAACGTTAAACCTAAAAAGCGAATAAAAACACATAAAAAAAGGACACCTGAAATAAAAAAATGTCACTCTAAATGATAAAGAATTAAGTTTATAATTAATGTGTATAAATGTTTGCCATAGGCAGATAACAAATTTGGATCATTAAAGGAGGGAAAAAAGTGAAAGGATTAAAAAGGGTAAAAACATTTTTAACGTTGTTCCTTTCAGTCTGTATGGTATTCACATCAGTAACACCAACAGATTTAACTAAAGTCTTTGCAGAAGATGTAAAGACCACAGTGTATTTTTACAATGCATCAAATTGGAGTGGAGTAGGAATACATGGGTACAATGACAGTGTAAGCGGTCAGTACACAGGAGACTGGAACACGACATTTATGGAAAAGGATGGAGATACAGGCTGGTATAAATATGAAATTAATGCAGATGTATCTCAAAATTACATTGATGTTATATTCTTTGATAAGGGTGACCCGGAAGGAGATCATGCTACACATAGAAGCCTATGTAAGGTAAATGACAGAGAGTATGTTTATTTTTCCATGAATGGTGCCAAGTATTGTTCTAAGCTTGCAGCAGAGGTGGCTTTAGGAAAGGTAGAAAGTTCCAAGGTTAAGAATGCTTTTTCAGGAACAAAAATAGCAGGTAATGTTATTGAGGCAGAGGACAATGACGATAAACATGCAGATATTAATAATGAAACAAACACAGATTACGGTCAAAGTGGTACAGGAAATATAGCCCATGTAAATGACGGAACCTGGACTATGTATAATGTTAACTTTAACCGTGCAGCTTCAAAGTTTACAATAAGATATTCTGCAAAAAGTACAGTTGCAGGGGGAACTGTCAATGTATATTTAGACAGTATGGACAGCACACCTGTGGCAACTGTTGAAGCAACAGAGACAGGCTCAGAATGGAGTAATTTTGTATATAAAACAGTAGATGCCAACATACCGTCAGGTATTCATCAGGTGTACCTTAAATATTCCACATCTAAGGACTGGTGTGCTAATGTAGATTGTTTTTATTTTGAATCACCTTATGTGGATGCAGTAGGAACTCATGAAATAGAAAATGCTCATGAGACAATTTTAGGTCCGGCTAATGGCAGGGAAGTAAGTAGTAGTGGTAATTTCTCAAATGGAGCAGCCATTGGAGGTTTAAATACATGGGAGGCAGATGGCAGAGCCTACACTACCACATATGTTAATGCCAAAAATGCAGGTACATACACATTAAAATTAAAGTATTCATTAGAATGTGGAAAGGACACAAGAATTGATTATAGGATAAATGGTGATACTGACAGAGATTGGAGATCATGGACTTTAAAAGACCACAGTTCTTCATGGGATGAGGTAAAGGAATTTACAACTACGGTTTCACTTAAAAAGGGAATAAATGCCATTAATATTACAGGAGCCGTTAATACCGGTACTGATTGGAAATGGGTACGTTTAGATAACTTTGAACTTTCATATGTTTCTGAAAATAATTACAGCAAAAAAGCTTTCAGTTCAAGGGAAAATGTAGAATTAAACGGAGTACAGTTAGATGCAGGCCCTAAATCCTCAGGCAACATTGGAGGAGATGAAGGGGGAAAACTTACAGGTATAAAAGGCGAAGGATATGCAGAATATGATGTATATTTTGACAGAAAGGCATCAGGAGTAACCCTGTCATATTCTGTTGCAACGGATTGTGGTGGAACTGTTGAAATGTATGTGGATTCCATGAGTGGAGCACCGGTTACAACCTTTGACTGTAACGACACTACAGGAGGTTGGAGCGCTTATGTAACCAAAACGGTGGATGTAAATATACCTGATGGAAACCATAAAATTTACTTTAAGGTAATACCTAGAATTGCCAACAGTTATTCAGTAAACCTGGGATGGTTTAAGTTTGCATATACTCCGGAAGAAATGAATATAAGACATGAAGCAGAAAATGCCCATGCATATACTAAAGGTTCGGCATCAGGTGAATATAGCCTTGAAGTATTTTCAAATTATTCAGGAAAAACAGCTATAGGTGGCATGAATACATGGCCAAATGACGGACGTGCATATCTTACACAGTATGTAAATGTAAAAGAAGATGGTTGTTATAACATAGTTGTGGGATACGCAAATGGCGGAGAATACGATACCAACATTGATGTTCGTGTAAACAGTTCTGATGATAGTGCATGGAAAAGTATTTCTGCACCAAAGACAGGTGGCTGGAACAGTGTAGGTGAAATAAAAGCAACTGTAGAATTAAAAGCAGGAGTTAATTATATTGATATTACCGGTGCTTCAAATATCTTGTACAACAAAGATAATACATGGCAGCAGGTAAATATTGATTACTTTGACATAGAGGATGACAACATTGCCAAAGGAAAAAAGGCATACGCTGAAAGTGAACAAAAAGAGGGCGAAACAGTTTATCCGGCAGATAATGCAGTTGATGGAGACAGTTCTACAAGATGGGCAAATAATAACGAAGGCGGATGGATTTATGTAGATTTAGAAAGCCTTTATGAAATAGAACGTGTAGAGGTATTGTTTGAAACAGCATATGCAAAGAGTTTTGAAATACAGACTTCAAAGGATGGAAAAACATGGGTTACATCAAAAACAGTTTCATCGGAGGATTTTATAGGGGATAAAAATATTAAAAATGACGGGACTTATAATGGAAAAGTATTGTACACATCAAAAGACACATGCCTTGGAAAGGCAAGATATGTAAGAATTAAAGCTAATGAAATGAATTCTTATCATAAGAAAATGTCTATATATGAGTTAAAGGTATATGGTACAAAAGTTCCAGGTTATCTGACAGATGTGGCAGTAAATAAGGATATAACATGTGATAGTGCAAGTACCGTAAATCCTGCAAAGTATGCTACAGATGGAAAAGATACAACTAAATGGACAGCAGGCAGCACACACCCTGAATATACAATTGATTTAGGCAGGGAATATGGATTACGCAGTATAGATTTAAAGTATTCTAATGCTTATGCTAAGTCATTTAAAATTGCAACATCTAATGATGGAACAAATTGGAAGGATTTAAAAAATGTTTCTCAGTGGACTGAGCCGGGTAGTGCATCAGGATTAGGTGGAGACAAGATATTAGGATATAGTTTTCATTTTGATGAGGTTAAAGCACGGTATGTTAAACTGTACGTTGATGAATGTGCAGACACCTCCCTTGGAATATCATTATATGAATTTGAAGTTTGGGCTAAGGATAATCAGAAGTCTGATTATTGGAATGAAGTAGGCAGCAAATCCCTTGGTGTTTACCCTGTATCAAAATTACAGGATACAAAATACGAAAATTCAGTAAGTGATACATATCCTTTAGGCGTTATAGATTCATCCCTTGTAACAGGAGATATCCTGTTATCAGGTGACACATATGAGGTTGTGTATGATTCAGGCAACAGAGATGTGTTCTTCTATGTTAATCCAAGAGACATAAACGTAGATTACGACAAGCAGGGAGTATTCTGGTCTAACGGTAATAGCGGAGCATCTCTGTGGGGAGCTGACAACCACGATGAAAATATTGCAAAATATATTGCAAAACAACAGGCAACGGTACAATATCAGTTACCGGAAAATTTGGATTTTGGTGACAGTGATTATGTAACTACACAGATTGGATGCAGAATATATAATCTTTCGGATATTGGAGATGACGGATATCCTGTAAGTGGAGCAAAACCGGTATTTTCAATAAAATTTAATCTTAAGATACTAAACTCCCATGGAATTTACATTGAGGATTCAATCATGAAAAATGGTACCCTTAATGTAAAGAATGCAGATTCAGATACAACTTATACTTGGGAAAAAAGTAAAGATGGTAAAAACTGGCAGACAGTATCAGAAAAGAGAAAAGATGTACAGGTTATAAGTAATAATGGAGCAAAGGTAAATGTTGTTGATGACTTAGGTGGAGGATACTACTATAGAGTTAAAGCCGAAAATGGCAAGTGGTCACAGCCTTATCATGTTCAGTATTATAACGATGTTCAAAACGGTGATTTTGAGTTTCCTGCAATGTTTTCATATGATGAGGAAACAGATAAGTCAATGGATGCAAGATTCCCATATAACTCAAATGGTGATGAACAGCAGTATCCTAACGGATTTGACGGATTATTCTGGAAAACAACAGGACCGGGATATTACAACACTCATAACAACCATAAAACAACTCATGACATTGAAATTGTAAATGGAAGAAACTTAAGAACTGACCGTGAGGCAAATCAGCAGGGAGGATTCTCAGTTTCACAAAAAGATATGTATGGTGATAATTCCCATGGCGACCAGTTTGCAGAATTAAACTGCGAGGAGCAGGGAGCATTATATCAGGATATACTTACAACACCGGGTTCAGAATGTTACTGGGATTTAGACCATGCAGCAAGAAGGGTATCAAATGGAGCAACAAACTCCATGCTTGTTGTGGCAATGTCTACTAATGATGCCTTAAATTACACAAAGGATACTGAAATTGAAAAAATTGTTACTGCTGCTACAAATCAGGGAGTTACAGGTGCAGTATCAACTGAATACGAGAATGGAAAGGTAATTACTTTAGATAATGGAATACAGGCAACAGTTTGGAAAGTTACTAGCACCGCTACAGCAGGTGAGTGGAAGCATAATAGTGGTAAATATACAGTACCTGTTGCTGACAAGAACTATTTAACAAGATTTTTCTTTGTATCTATTGATGGTACAAACGGAGACAGAACAATAGGTAACCTTCTTGATAATGTAACTTTTGAACAGAAGAAGCAGTATAAGATTAAGTATGTTGTAAACGGGAAAGAGGTATATACAACAACAGGTATTGTTAACCCTTATGACAGAGTGGACATACCGGATACTCTTCCGGAAGATGTTAAGGATAGTGATGGAAATCACATTGATCTTTCAGAATACACGTTAAAAGAAAGCAACATATTAAAATACAAGAGGGATTCAGAAGGAAACATTATATATGATGGAACAACTCCTCGTACGGAAGAAAAGGGATATTACATTGATAATAATGACAGAAGATTTACTGTAGCGTATGACCATGATACATTAATTCTTTACTATCAAAGTGGAATAGTTACCCTTACCAAAAGAGTGGAGGGACTGACGGAAATACCTGATGATTATAAGGTAAAACTTACCGTAAAAGATGGAGATACTGAAAAGTATTCAAAGACTTTTGCAAAAAGTGATTTTACTGCAATTGATAATGCAGACGGTGAGACATCAGATAGTTTCTTTGCAACAGTTTCTTTTGAAGCAGCAGGTGTTTTAGATTCAGGAAAGACATATACGGTAACAGAGGAAGAGGTTAAAACGATGATTGGAACTTCATTCTATCTGTCACAGGTAACAGCCGGAAAAACAGTGAATAGTGTTCCTGTTTCTGAATTATCAAAATCCTCTGTTTCATATAGTGATACAGCTTTTGAATATAAGTCAAATACTGATAACAGCGAGTTATTTGTAAATACATATAAGCCAACCCACAAGGTAACCATTGAGAAGAAGGTTGCAGGAAATATGGGGGAATAGGAAAAGCTATCAAAGAGTTTTAGCTTTACGGCAGGTATTGCATTAGGAATGGAAAGCGTAAATGCTGTATTGTGTACAGATACTTCTGTTACAAACAGTGAAAAAGGAAAGTATAAATTTAGCTTGAAAGATGGAGAAAGTATTTCATTTATTGTATATGATGGATGTGCCATAACAGTTACTGAAAAGAAAGAGGAATGGTATTCTACTACTTATACAGTGGGTGGAGTGGATACTTCAACAAAGAAAGAAGCTAAGGTTGAAGATAATTTCGACCCATTAGTGACAACAAATGCAATAAATAAAGATGTAAATATCTTATGTACAAATACAAGTGAAGACTTAGGTGATGTAGAAGTACAGGGATATCAGATGAACGTCAGCAATGTAAAGGGAGCACCGGCTGAGTTCTCGCCATCATTCAGAGTTGTTTGCCGTGTAAGCAAAAATACAATTAAGAGAAGAAAAGTTGTAAAGGCAGGAGTTATTTTTGGAACAGCCAAAGCAGTGGGAACAGGAGCAGATGCAGTTAAGAATCTGACAATTCCTACATCTTCAAATCTGAACAATGACGGAACGGCAGGAGCAGAAAAGGACGGTGTTGATGGAAAAATAAAGGATAATATATATTATCACGAAGAGACCACAGGTGGATATTATGGAGGCTGGACAACAAGGGAGGATGATCCACATCCATATACACATTGGAATTATTATGCTCTTACTTTCTATGCTACATCCTATATGTATGGAATGTTGACACAGAATTTAACATACCGTGCATATGCAGTTGTAGAGGGAACGGCAGATAATTATGATTATCAGGAAAATGGAAACTACTATAAGTATGAGTATGGCAATGACATATATACAATTAATATGTACGAAATTGCCCGTAACCTTTATGAAAATCAGAAAATGAGTACACAGACTGCTCATAACTATCTGTACAATAACGTTCTTAACATAGTAAATATGGACAAAAACAGATTACAAATTGCCAATGCCATGATGGTTAAACTTAATATTAAATCTAAAGATCATAATTATAATCTTGTAAATGCATGCTACAAAAGTATGTATGATTATGTACATTGTCTTGGAGGATATAAGTATAGTCAGAGGAAAAGTTCAGTGCCAAATAAAGATTTTGCCATGAAGAAGTACAATACAGAAGGAAGTATTGGTGATTATAATAAAGAGCTTCTTGAAAGGTTAAATACGGCTTCAGGCACAAAATATGATACTCTGTCCCAGTGGATTTACTACGAAGTTGAAAAAACAGAGGTAAACAAATCACCGGGCAAATACTATACAGGATACTACAGAATGTCACAGTATTCCTGGAACAACGGAATAATAACAGATTATGATGTGGATGAAGAGTAATCAGATACGGAGGTAGTAAAAATGAGAAAATTATACGAAACACCTGAAATCCTGGTTACCAAGTTTGATGTTAATAAAAGGGTTATGTTGGAATTAGAAACAGGAAACGAAAAGCCGGGAGACAAATGGAATGCCGGAGTGGATATAATAAGTGGTAATTACGATAATCCGGACTTAGATTTGCTTGGTTAGTGTGGTTTTTAGCATATAAGACGTATAGGAAAGTGAGATAAATATGAAAGTAATATATAAAAAAATAATTGCATTTATCTGTGTGCTATCAATGATTGTATCAACTTTTGCAATGAATCCCGGTACTGTAAGTGCAGGTACTGATGAAGACGGATTCACTCAGCTTTCAACAACAGAAAACGTTGATCAGGCATTGGGAAAATGGTCAAAGATATATAAGGCAAGTACATGGGCACAGCCTACAGATGTATCAATAAAAGGAAAAGGAACTTCTTTTGATGATTTAGCAATCAAAATTAACTCCTCCAATGGGGCTACAACAGGTGATGCAAGGTGGGCAATACAGGCACACTATCCTGTGTCAGGGCTTGATGCATCAAAAACATATAAATGTACCATAAAGTACACATCAACAAAGGCAGGAAAAATGTTATATAAACCTGACGGAATAGCAGGTAGGAATGACAAGATTTATCCGGCAGTTGAAGGTGAAAATACTATAACAGATACAATTACGGGAGTGACAGGTTTTACGGCGGTGTTTGCATTATGTGGTATGCCGAATGGATGTATAGTGGATTTTACATCAATTTCAGTTGTAGAGGAAAGTGAAGAAACAACTACAACTTCGGAACCTGTTACAACGCTGGAAATTATAGACGGAACAGAGTTACTTAAGGACACGGAATTTGAGGAAGGTAAGGTTACTCATTGGGATGAATATGGTGGAAATAAATACACTAATCAGGGCAATGGAAAGTTAAAAGTTGAAATTCCGGCTTATGAAAGTGGTGATAACTGGGCAACACAGTTAGTTCAGAAGAATATTCAGTTGTATGAAGGTAAATGGTATGTGGCGCAGTTTAAAATCACTTCTGATGTGGATAAGTCATTTCAGCTTTTGATTCAGAGTGATGGAAACAGTGGTGGTGACTGGACAGTATTTGCTAAGGAGGATGTTGATGTTTCGGCAGGGGAAACTAAAACAGTTCAGATACAGTTTCAGGCAAATCAGAGCACAGCAGCTAATGTATTGTACGGAATAATGATGGGTTACATTAATGGTGCCAGTAAAGCAGCCAATGTTACAATTGAGAATGTAAGCCTTAAGGTGTATAACGATGAACAGCAAATTAGCGGAACACAAACTGTTTTACTTACCAGTAATGATGTTTCAGTATCAGGCTTCCAGATGAAAACCAACTGGTCTGAGGAAGATGAAAATCAGGGATTAGTGGGATTTAGAACAGTATGTAAGGCACCAAACGTTGGCGGTAAGGTTACAGTTGGAAAGGTTTCCTACACAGTTGCTAAATTCGGAACTCTTTATACAATAGAGCCGGACAAGGGTATTCCTGATGGAACATCATTTACAGCTTCAGGAACATTATTAAAAAGTTACAATTTAAATGATGAAACAGCAGAAACTGTTAATCCTTTTACTCTTGCAGCTACAGCTACGGAAAATGCCATTAAGGAGAAGGACGATACATATTCATCATATGTACAGACAATGCAGGATACAATTGATAACCTTCACCCGGGAAATAAAATACATGTAAGAGCTTTTGTGGTAACAACAGGTGGAACAATAATTTACAGTACAAAATCTGTTTCTACATGTATTGCAAGGGTGGCATCATACATGTATCAAAAGAGCCTGGCATCTAATTACAGAGGCCATGAATATCTTTATAAAAGTATTCTAAACGTACCACGGTTTGTTCCGGCAGAAAAGTATACGGGATATTTTACAACTAAAAATAATCCATATTACAGAGATTCTAAGGTTGTGTATGGATGGAATGACAATCTGTATACACCGGATGGTGACGATTATATGAATATAAAACCGGATGTATTTTTAGGAAAAGACTATCTAAGTGCAACTACAGGCTATAGTGGTGATCCGGCTAGTGTAAATAAAAATACCAGAGGTGGGGTTATAAGCATTTCCGGTGTTAAATATGATAATGGTATTTCCACAAATGCCAATGGTTACTTTGAATATAGCGTTCCTAAGAATGCAAAATACTTTATGGGAATTGCAGGTATAGATGATAGTGTGGTAAGTGATGCTAACTATGTCAAGGCATCAGTTAAATGTGAAGTATCTTTTGACGGTTTTACTGCAATAACTACAGGTGTATTAACCTACGGAAAGTCACAATACATTAAAGTGGAAGTTCCACAGGGTGCCACTAAGGTGACAATTAAATTTAATGATGCAGGAGATGGAATCCTCTGCGACAGAGCTTCCATGGGAAATGCCGGATGGTTGGTTGATAAAAACTATTAGGAGGAAACTACTAAATATACTAATTGGGTAAATACTCTTACAAATTTTGAAACAGCACTGAAAAATACATCTTCAGATGACGCTCTTAAATATATTGATACAGATTCCTTTGTGGATATGTATATAGTTAATGAGTTGTTTAAAACCGTGGATTTTGGCTATAGTTCAGTTAAATTCTATACGAAATAGGATTCATCAGGAAATGAATGGATATGTTCTCAGTGAAATATAAACTAAAAAGTTAAAAAGAAAGCGCATTGGACTTTTACGAGGCCAGTGCGTTTTTTTTGATTTAAAAAGCCAAAAACTAAAAATGTTTTCTTAATTTAAAAAAATATAAACTTAAACAAATAAATAAATATAAAAAATATACAAGTTAAACGATAAACTACGACAAAAAAAACAATACAAACTATAAAAAATAAGAAAAAATATGTTGAAACAAATAAAAGCATACAATCAGCCTACAAATAGGGAATATTGACATTAAGAATATGAAAGTGATAGTATACAAATGAAGTGTTTTAGAAAGTTTGGACATCAGGGTAGGCATGAAAAATAAAGGAGGTTTTTATGAAAGGAAAAGGAGCAAAGACTATCAAAAAAGTGGTGTCAATAATTTTGGCACTGGCTATGGTGGTAACAGGTGTTAATTATACACCGGTGTCAGTTAATGCTGCAGATAGGATTTCAATACAGTTAAATGGCAAAACATATACTGTTGAAAAAACGTCATCATCAATTGTCGGTTATGTTATGGGAATGGCAGACAATAAAGATGATGTGAATGCCAGATTTGTATTCCAGTGGGATGCGTCAACCGGACCGCGTCAAGTTACGGCTGTAGTTAAACAGGGAGAGGAAACAAAGGAAACATTAGAAAATCAAACTAATGGTTTTGGAATATATATTAAAAATATTCAAAACTACGAAGATGGCGATTATGTTATTACAATAACTGATAACAATGCCGGATCTACTCAGCAGGCTACAGTTAAATTGACAGTTAGTACATATGCATCAGACAAAGCACCGGATTATTCAGGTGTAACAGTAGCAGATAATGACTGGACAGAATTAGGAACAGGTGCAGAGGGAGAAAAGTGGTACATATCTAATTCTTATTTTACAGCATTAAAAGGCTCAGGATTCAGACAGATGGTTTCAAAAGGAAGCGAACTTACTTACATTGATAAGGATAATATTACGGTCACAGGTCCTGCAATAGGATTTGGTATACCTTCTCAGGAAAATTTTGAATCTGCATGGGTTAATGACACAAAGCTTGCCATAGGTGATAAGTTCTTTAAAAGTAAGACAAATGTTCCGGATGTGTTAGCATTATCACAGGACTTATTTAAGGATGGCGAGATTTCATATATTACAGTAAGATACAAAGATGGTACAGACAAAATCATTCCTGTGAAAAGGGACAAGATTTCACTTAAACCGGATTTAGTAACTTATATTGATATAATGGGTGAAAACCGTACAGTGGGAAGTACCATTAATTTCAAAGTTACGGTTAAGAATGAAGGAGAAGGGGATGCTGTATTAACTACAAGAAATGATACAGAAACTAACCTTGTTCTTAAGTGGACAAATAACAAGACGGAAAAGGACTGGTATGTAACACCTATTTCCATGTATAAGTCAAAAAATAGTAGTCCTGTTCTTGAACCGGGAGATGAAATATCACACACCTTTGAGGTAACACTTACAGCGGAAATGCTTACAGGAAGCTATATGGTAGGTGGCATAGTAAAACTTGAAGGTGGATTAGACGCAACAATAAATGAATCTAATACAGCAAATAACCAAAGTGAGGAAAAGGTTATTACGGTATTACCGGAAGTTACCCTTGCCAACAACGATGGAACAATAACAGCCGAAGCAGATGTGAAAAGTGGCGTTACTAATTATAAGCTTACATATGTTTCAGGTGGAAATACAGTTACGGTAGAAAGTAATGAACTTACCATTGAAGAGGGAAAGGTTAAGTACACATTCACTAAAAATACGGCTCCTGATAATAATACAGAGGTTACTGTTTTAAATAGTGATACAGGTGATAAGATAGCGGTGGCAAAAGCATTTGCTGATTTGGTTATAACAGGTGTTGAAACAGATGGAGTTGCTACTGTCGGCAACGTTACAGGATTAAAGATAAATGTAAAAAATATCGGTGTTGCACCTGCAACATCAACGGAAAATAACAGAGTTTACTATTTAGTGGAGGCATTAAGCGATTATGCCGACGACGTTGAAATAACTAAGGCATATGTTGATGTGGCTGACGGTCTTGCACCAAATGAAACAACAACTGTAGAGGGAATTGAAATTAAACCAAAAGCTGCAAAAGAAATAAAAATGTATGCTTACGCAGATGAACATAATGCAGTAGCAGAAAGTGACAATGGAGTTTCTGATAAAAACAGATACGAGTTTTCAATTAATCCTACATTGTCAGGAACACTTAAAGTGGAAAATGTTGGCGGAGTGGTTACTGCAACATGGGCTAAGAATGAGGCATCAGATGAACCATTAGGCTATGTTTTATCATATTATTCCAATGGTGTTTTAAAAACTATTGAAACAGGTAGCACAATCACAACATCTGTTATAAGTGAAAAGATTGATTACAAATCAACAATAACCATTGCTTCTAAGTATTCATATGGAAATACAGTGTTTGCACAGCAGGTAGCATTACCTGACCTTAAAATTAAATCAGTTCAGTTAAGTGGTGGAGTAAGTGAAAATCAATCTGAAATTTATAAAGGAAAAATGTTTAGTGTCAAGGTAACATTTGAAAACGTGGGAATTACTGAAGTTCCTAAGTCCAGTGGATATGTTAATCCGGATACGGGAGAAATGCCTGATTACGGAAAGCGGATAATGGTTTCATTAGACGGAACTACTAACGTGGCAGGTTATGATGATGTAGGAAAAACACAGTTTGTTAGCGAAGGTGTATGGCAAGGCGTTAATATAAATAGTGAGCATTCAGTTACATTTGACAGACTTGTTTCACCATTAGAAGGTGCTACGGAATTTACGGTTAAAGTAGATTCACCATCCTTTACAGGAACTGAAGCTGAAGGCTTTATATCAGAATCAGACGAAACAAATAACAGCCTTACAGTTACTAAGAATACAGTTAAACCAGTTGAAGGTAAGGAAATGGACTGGACTAAGTTTAAATCAACTGATGTTAATAACTTAGACGAAAATGGAAATCCATATATTATTATTAATAATGGAAGTGATAAAAGATATTTAGAGTACAAAGTTTTAGATGCATCAATTACTGATGTTGATTATGCAGATATTATGACCGATGTTAGTGCATATAGTGGACAATTTATAAGGTTTTTGATTAATAATGGATTACCTATGGTAAAATCAACAGGCGGTACAATTACATCAAAGATGTATTTTGCCCAGGTTTCTTCATATACTGCTGAAAATTATACAAAGGATATGGACGCAGATATAAACTATGGAACTGAAAGAAAAGTAAACGACGGTGTTTTACAGACATGGGATGGAAATGGATATCAGTTATATACCCGTTCCTTTGCAGCAGGAAAATATTACATTGTAAAGGTTGTAAATAATGATGGGACATATCTTACATTAGGTCTTAGAATACCTGGAGATATGGGAAACTGGGTTAAAGCAAAGGCAAGTGATAACTCTGATCCTGATAAAGTACCTGTAGTATATCATGATAAGAATCATTTAATAGAAGGAACAATATATTATGATGGTTCAGATTTAGGACTTGCAGGAATGGCAGTATATAATAGCGACCATCTTGCCCTTACTATAGATGGAACTAAAAAAATTAATACTAACGGTAATAGTAATAATTGGAAAATGACTATTGCATATGCAAGTGTTGACGATAAAGGAAAGTTTATTGAGCAGATTGCAAATGATACTTTAGCTCATATAGGAACAGATCCGGGAACAGTTGAGCTGTTGCCAAGGGAGGAATTGTATTCAACTCAGGGAGAAAATACAATACTTATAAAACTTCCTGAGCTTATGCAGGAGCTTCCAATTCACAGTGAGTTAGGTGGAGAAAAAGGTTCAGAATATTATATTTTGAAGGTTTATTATGATACGGAAAATCATCCTGATGAGTATGTACCGGTACCTCTTAGAATTGTTGGAAATATTCCTGAAATAGAGGGTGTAAACGGTTTGACAGCAGGTAAGAAGGGGGATGCATTAACGGTATCATGGACAAACTCCATTACTCAGGAAGCAGACGGATATTTATATGATGTATTGATTTATACATGCGATAAAGATGGAATAAATGAAAAATTAGTTAAAACTGAAGAAGGTGTACAGGCAGGAAGTCATACTTACGAAAATCTTGTACCTTCAAGAGAAATTGATAATACAAACTTTAAGGTTAAAGTAGTTGCACATTGGTGTGAACAGGTTACTGATGCAGAGGATGCAGTGGTAACGGTAATAGCAAATCTGCCGAATCCATTGCCGGGAGAAGATCCTGACAGAAGAGAAGATAAATGGGTTCTTATTGACGGTGAATATTACCTTCCGATTAATGATGGAAAGGGTAATGAAACAATGGCAGAAGTGTGGTATTACACTGATGAAAACATGGATGCTGTTATAGGTTACAATGATAAATACATTACTTTAAATGGTAATGAAAAGTATTTTGTAGGTTCAAATACCCAGTTGTTTGTACAAAATGATGATGAGACAGGCAGGAAATTTGTTGCTAAAACTATTTACGATACAGTATACAAAGGTCAGCTTCAAATGGATGCCTACAGGATGTTTTCAGTATATGAAGGTGGTCCTGCATCAGATGGATTTTACTATTACACCGTAAAGGTAAGAGATGGAGAAAACACCGATAACACATATAACTTCTATTTCAGGGTTAAAGTTACAGATAATCCTACAAAGAGGGATAATAGCGAGGAATGGAAGCTTGTAAAAGGAACCGGTACATTACCTGTTAAGTTTAATTATTCTTACGAAAAACAGTCTAAGGATAATGATGGAAACAATGTAATGGAAACAGTTAATAAGAGTTTGGAGATAAATGGAACAATAGAGTTTTATGATGCTCCTGATAAGACTAATACATATGCTGTTACAGGATATAACAGCTATTATATGTCATTAATTGGAAAGAATGATGTGTATGCCGGTACAAACAAGGGAACAAATAGTGTTTCCATGGAAATTGTTAATACGGGAACTGAGGACAACAGTTCGTTAATAAATACTGACAGTAAAGGAAATATTCCGGCAGCAGAACTTACATATGCACAATCTGAAGTTTATGACAGTTTGTATCCCGGTGAAACACAGATTAATGCACCTACAGTATTTACTGTTACAAATCCTACAACATATTTTATGTTAAAGATTACGGGAATGGCAGAAGACGGAACGGTAACTACTAAGTATCTTCCAATAAGAATTACCGTAAATACAGGAAATGTTAAGCTTGAAGGATACCAGATTAACACTAATACCGCAAAGGGCGCTGTATCAGAATTTAATCCTTCATACAGAGTAATGTCCAGTGCCGACCAGGTGATTTTGGGAAGTGATAATAAGCTTCATGGAGTAAAGGGATTTGGAACAATTTACGGATTAAAGAGCAGAGTGGCAAGTGCTTCTGATATGACAGTAGACAGTGCAAACAAGAATGTTTACACATATGAGGCAACGTCAATGGGTATTTACGAAACGGGACTTTTCGGTATGTCAAACATTAAGACAGAGGATACAAAACGTACATACTGGGCACTTACCTTTAAGCATTTGAATTATTCATATGCTGCCCTTGTTTCAAATTACGTTCTTAGAGCGTATGCAATACTTGATAACGGCGAAATAGTATATGACAATGATTCTTTCGGCTTTGGAGAATCAGATGTAAACATTTACAATATTGCAACTAATTTATATGAAGGAAAGAAGATGCCAAATAAGGCAGCTCACGAGTTTTTATTTAACAATGTAATCAGCATTGTAGATATTAACAATCATATATCACAAATTGGTATGGCAATGCTTACAAATGCCGGAAATGAAAATTACACAACAGTTAATAACGTATATCATGACCTGTTTGATTATGCAAGAGGACAGGAAGCATATAGCGGAGCGGATGAGTACACTAACAGACAGACTACAGGTTTTGTAGCCAGAAGGGAAGTGGGAAGCGAATCGTCCCTGCTTCAAATCCTGAACACAAAAACAGGAACAATTTATAGCAATCTCTTTGATTGGATTGCCGGTGAAACTACAGGTTTAATTCATAAAAAAGTTGTATTCACAAATAACACTGTGATGAACTAATGAATGTATAATGCAGGAGGAAACTAAATGAACGAAGTTCATTTCTAAAATGTTTCCGACGAGTTGCCGCTGACCGAAGGGAGGGGGCGGTACATAGTATGATAGGAGAATGATATTATGAAACGTAATAAATATGAAACACCGGAAATTGTTGTCAATAGATTTGATGTTAATACAAGAACCATGGTAGATATAATTGATGGTGATGTTGTTACAAAATCAGATCAGGATTTGTCAATTCCGGAAGTTACCACATTACCTAACTTACCACATTCAGGTGGAGGAATGTAATAAACTAAAATATTTTAGTGATATATAATATATAACAGGCAATTAGATTACGCATCGATGTTTTTATTAATGTCGGTGCGCAATTTGTAAAAACAGGATTTATGAAAGGATAAAGTATGTTAAAGAAAGCGGGAAATATTTTTATTATATTAGCATTTATTGCTTTAGGTGGAATTATGGGAAATTGTGTAAAGGCAGAGGAAACCCTTATAAGCTCTAAAGTAGGAATAACCGGTTTTCAAATAAGAATGTCTAACAATACAGATGAGTTAAACATTGCTTTCAGGGTAGTGGGAAATGCACCGAACAAGGGAAGTATTATAACTTTAAATGGTGTGGATTACAAAGTAAAGGAATATGGAACCATATACACACTTGACCCTAATACAACAGGCTACGAAAGTAAAGATAAGTTAAATAATACATATACATTACTTGACCCTACGGATTATTCATCCCTTAATATGGGCTTTAGGTACAGAGGAATAAAAAAATATAATTTTAATGGAAATAATTTAAGTCCTACATTTGGGTATATGGAGGAAAAAGGAATAGCCATAAACTGGAATATTGATGATAAAGAAAATACATATTATGTGCGTACAATGGAAATGATGAATGATTTTGTGGCTAACAGTATTCATATAAGAACCTTTGTTACGGCAGAATATAATACCGATGGCGAAGCTAAAACAGCTATTATATACAGCGAAAACGTACGTTCCATATCAGTGGCACAAATAGCAAATTATTTCTATTTAAATAACATGGCAAATAATCAAAATCAGCATAATTACATATACAATAACATACTTCATAATACAGAAGTTTTAAGCAGGAAAAATCCTTATTATTTAAAGCAACCTGTGGAATATGGCTGGAATGGGGGAGTTGTAAATCCTTAAGGGGAAATAATAAGGAACTTGACATAGAATGAAATCTGGTATAATATTATTATACGCAATGCGTGCAGCGAGGAAGTATTATGAATATAGAGATAGAGCTGTTAGAGCTAAGAAAAAATATGGGAATGAATCGCAGACAGTTTGCAGAGTACTTTGGAATACCATATCGGACAGTGCAGGATTGGGAATTAGGAAATAGAAAAATGCCAGAGTATTTATTAAGATTAATAGAATACAAAGCTAAAGTAGAAAAGATGCTATAACATCAAGGTATTAGTAGCAATCATGTATATGTGAAAACATGGTTGTTAATTGACTCAGTACTGTATCTTGATATATAATAAACATGGATAGGTCACGTTACCTATCTTATGGATAATTCCATAAAAAGAGGTGAGTCCTACCGATAAGTGGAAACTATAAAAGAGGTGAGTCCTACCGATAAGTGGAAACTATAAAAGAGGTGAGTCCTACCGATAAGTGGAAACTATAAAAGAGGTGAGTCCTACCGATAAGTGGAAACTATAAAAGAGGTGAGTCCTACCGATAAGTGGAAACTATAAAAGAGGTGAGTCCTACCGATAAGTGGAAACTATTTTGAGGCTGCGTATTTTACGTAGCCTCCTGTTGTAGAAGGGAATATATTATGAGGCAGGAACGTCTTACATTGTATAAAATAGATTTGAAATATATAAGAAATTTAGCCAAGGTAGATGACAGGGTAATGTCAATATCACCACAAATTAATAAATGTATGAGACCGTTTGTAGGAATTGTTATTGTTTGTAACGATAAAAGATATTGCATTCCATTAAGTTCGCCTAAAAATAAACATAAAGATATGAAAAATAGTGTAGATTTTATGAAAATATATGATGGAGATAAATTGATTGGGGTGTTGAATTTTAATAATATGATTCCGGTTAATGAGAAAGTTATTGTACCATTGGATATGAAAATAAGGTCGGGTGATACAGCACCGATAAAATATTATAAAGTTTTGTGCGCTAAACAGTTGAAGTGGTGTCAGCAACATCAGGAAAACATAATACATAGAGCAAACAGGTTATATAATTTAATTACAAGTGGAAACGCTTCACACGATTTGAAAAAACGATGCTGTGATTTTAACAAGTTAGAAAAAACTCTTACAAAAATGGAAAGCAAAAATTATTAAGCATTATATAATAAATTATATTACTATATGGTTGACAACCATCAAACTTTATCATAAAATAAAGTTTGATATATGAATAAAAAAGACTTTGATAGAGACAGTAATTTATCAGTAAAAATCAAAGAGAGTCCGTTGATGGTGAGAGCGGATATGAGTAGCTGATATATGAAAATCACTCTGGAGTTGCAACCCGAAGTATTTTCGTAGGCGTTGACGGTATCCTCCGTTAAAGGGAGCACATATAAAGGGTTATTCCGAGTATGCTGTTAAAGGTGGTTAAACGAAAATTACAGGCTTTCGTCCTTTGCAGGACGGAAGCCTTTTACGCGTTGGCAATGAGCCTTGCTCCACAGAATAAATAATCAAGGCATATGCTTGCATAATGCCCTGATTATTTATTCTGTGGAATAGGGCGAAGCCCGCGACGAAATAGACCGAAGGTCTATGAGTACGCAAGGCTCAATGCTGGAGAAACGAGGCGAAGCCCCAGGCGAAATAGACCGAAGGTCTATGAGTACGCAAGGCTCAATGCCGAAACCAAGCAAAGCTGACCATTACGGTCTTATGTAAAATAGAAATGAAAGGAGTACAAAATGTACAAGAAAGTATCAACCAATCTTAACTTTGTTGAGAGGGAGAAACAGACAGAGAAGTTCTGGAGAGATAATGACATTTTCAAGAAGAGTATGGATAGCCGTAAGGAAGGAGAAACATATACATTCTATGACGGACCTCCTACAGCTAACGGAAAACCACATATCGGTCACGTATTAACACGTGTTATTAAAGATATGATTCCACGTTACCAGACTATGAAGGGTCATATGGTACCACGAAAAGCCGGATGGGATACCCATGGATTGCCGGTAGAATTAGAAGTAGAAAAGAAACTTGGACTTAACGGAAAAGAACAGATTGAAGAATACGGAATGGAACCTTTCATTAAACAGTGTAAGGAATCCGTTTGGAAATATAAAGGCATGTGGGAAGACTTCTCAGGAACAGTTGGTTTCTGGGCAGATATGGATAACCCATATGTAACATATGATGACAATTTTATTGAGTCAGAATGGTGGGCTCTTAAAACTATCTGGGATAAAAAATTATTATATAAAGGATTTAAAATCGTTCCTTATTGTCCTAGATGTGGAACACCTCTTTCATCACAGGAAGTGGCACAGGGATATAAGAGTGTTAAGGAGCGTTCAGCAATAGTAAGGTTCAAGGTGGTAGGAGAGGATGCTTATTTCCTTGCATGGACAACAACACCTTGGACACTTCCATCTAACGTTGCATTGTGTGTAAACCCTAACGACACATATATTAAGGTTAAGGCTAATGACGGTTACACATATTATATTGCAGAAGCTTTAGCAGATAACGTACTTGGAAAATTAGCTACAGATGATGCACCGGCATACGAAGTTCTTGAAACTATGAAGGGTGCTGATTTAGAAAGAAAAGAATACGAGCCATTATATGATTGCGCTAAGCAGGTGGCAGACAAGCAGAGAAAGAAAGGCTTCTATGTAACATGTGACACATACGTTACAATGAGTGATGGTACAGGAATTGTTCATATTGCACCGGCATTTGGTGAGGATGATGCCAATGTAGGACGTAAATACGAACTGCCATTTGTACAGTTTGTAAATGATAAGGGTGAAATGACAGAAGAGACACCTTTTGCAGGTCTGTTTGTTAAAAAAGCAGACCCTGAGGTTTTAAAAGACCTTGATGCTAAGGGACAGCTTTTTGATGCACCTAAATTTGAACATGATTATCCACACTGTTGGAGATGTGATACACCACTTATTTACTATGCAAGAGAATCATGGTTTATTAAGATGACAGCAGTTAAAGATGATTTAGTTGCAAATAATAATACAGTTAACTGGATTCCAAAATCAATTGGAGAAGGACGTTTTGGAAACTGGCTTGAAAATGTTCAGGATTGGGGCATTTCAAGAAACCGTTATTGGGGTACACCACTTAATATTTGGGAATGCTGTGACTGCGGATGTCAGGAATCAATTGGTAGCAGGGCAGAGTTAGCAGAAAAAAGTGGAAATCCGGATGACGCAAAGGTTGAACTTCACAGACCATATATAGATAAGGTTACTTTTAAGTGTAAAGAATGTGGCGGCACAATGAAGAGAGTACCGGAAGTTATTGACTGTTGGTTTGACAGCGGTGCAATGCCATTTGCACAGCATCATTATCCGTTTGAAAACAAGGAATTATTTGAACAGCAGTTCCCGGCAGACTTTATTTCAGAGGCTGTAGACCAGACAAGAGGATGGTTCTATTCACTTATGGCAGAGTCAACATTGTTATTTAACAAGGCTCCATACAAAAACGTAATTGTTTTAGGACATGTTCAGGATGAAAACGGTCAGAAGATGAGTAAGTCAAAAGGGAACGCAGTTGATCCTTTTGAGGCATTAGAAAAATATGGCGCAGATGCAATCAGATGGTACTTCTACATTAATTCAGCACCATGGCTTCCAAACAGATTCCATGGTAAGGCAGTGGAAGAAGGACAGCGTAAATTTATGGGTACACTTTGGAACACATATGCATTCTATGTATTATACGCAGAAATTGATCAATTTGACCCAACTAAGTACACTCTTGATTACGATAAATTATCAGTAATGGATAAGTGGTTATTGTCAAAGATGAATTCTATGGTTAAGGCTGTAGATGACAATCTTGGAAATTACAGAATCCCTGAGGCTGCAAGAGCACTAGACGATTTTGTTGACGAAATGTCAAACTGGTATGTAAGACGTTCAAGAGAAAGATTCTGGGCAAAGGATATGCCACAGGATAAGATTAATGCTTACATGACACTTTATACAGCTTTAGTTACTGTAGCAAAGGCAGCAGCACCTATGATTCCGTTTATGACAGAGGATATTTACCAGAACTTAGTTAGAAGCGTGGATAAGAGTGCTAAAGAATCAATTCATCTTTGTGACTTCCCGAAGGTTAATGAAGCTCACATTGACAAAGAATTAGAAGAAAACATGGAAAGAGTTCTTAAGATAGTAGTTCTTGGACGTGCCTGCAGAAATAAATCAAATATCAAAAACAGACAGCCTATTGGAAAGATGTTTGTAAAGGCAGGATTTGAATTACCTGAATTCTTTAAGGAAATAATTACAGAAGAATTGAATATAAAAGAAGTAGAGTTTACTGAGGATGTAAGAGCGTTTACATCTTACTCATTTAAACCACAGCTTAGAACAGTAGGACCTAAATACGGTAAATTCTTAGGGAAGATTAAGGAAGCATTGGCAAACCTTGACGGAAATGCAGCAATGGATAAAATAAATGCCGGTGAACCGTTGACCTTTGATTTTGACGGAAATGAAGTGGTTCTTGAGAAAGAGGATTTACTTATAGATATGGCACAGGTTGAAGGCTACGTTTCAGAAAGTGATGGCAATGTAACAGTAGTTCTTGACACAAATCTTTCAGAAGAGCTTATTGAAGAAGGCTTTGTAAGAGAAGTTATCAGTAAGATTCAGACAATGCGTAAGGAAGCCGGATTTGAAGTAATGGATAAGATTATAGTGAATGTAGATAAAAATGCTAAAATTGAGGACATTATTAACAACAATCTTGACGAAATTAAATTAGAAGTGTTGGCAGAAAAGGTAGAATTTGGTAAAATGAGTGGGTATAGTAAAGAGTGGAATATCAACGGTGAAAACGTAAGTTTAGGCGTTGAGAAGATCTCTTAAATAAAAGAGCAGTAAATTGTTTATAATTAAGGGGGACGGTGTATAAAGCATACCGTTCCCCTAATTGGAAATGGAGAGAAAATGGCAAGTAAGAATTTAGTTAGTAAAGAGGAAGAATTCAAGTCAGAGTTTAAGCGTAGAGTTAAGGATGAGGCAAAAATGCTCTATCGTAAGACTTTAGACGAAGTAAGTGACAGACATAAGTTTGTATGTGTTGCTTACGCAGTAAAGGATATTGTAATTGACCAGTGGATTGCTACACAGAAGGCATATGATAAAGCGGATGGGAGAACACTTTATTACCTTTCTATGGAGTTCCTCATGGGAAGAGCATTGGGTAATATGATAATCAATTTATCAAGCAGAAATGAAATTAAGGAAGCAATTGAGGAATTGGGACTTGACCTTAATGTTATTGAGGATCAGGAACCTGATGCGGCTCTTGGAAACGGTGGTCTTGGAAGACTTGCAGCATGTTTCCTTGACAGCCTTGCCACACTTAATTATCCGGCATATGGATGTGGAATCAGATATAAATACGGAATGTTCCAGCAGAAGATTGAAGATGGATTCCAGAAGGAAATTCCGGAGGATTGGTTAAGACATATTAATCCGTTAGAAATTAAACGTGAAGAATATGCATGTGAAGTAAGATTTGGTGGTCACGTTAATATTGAATACAGGGATGGAAGAAACTTCTTTGTTCAGGAAGGATATCAGGCAGTAATGGCTGTTCCTTACGATATGCCTATAGTTGGATATGGAAATAATGTAGTAAATACCCTTAGAATATGGGATGCAGAGCCTGTTGTACATTTTAACCTTGAAGAGTTTGACAAGGGTGCATATATGGCAGCAGTTGAGCAGGAAAATCTGGCAAAGACAATTACAGAAGTTCTTTATCCTAATGACAATCATTATGCAGGAAAAGAACTTAGACTTAAACAGCAGTATTTCTTTGTTTCTGCTTCACTTCAGACAGCAATTAAGAAATATTTGAAAAATCATGATGATATAAAGAAATTATATGAAAAAGTAGTTTTCCAGATGAACGATACACATCCGACTCTTACAGTAGCAGAACTTATGAGACTGTTAATGGATGAATATTATTTAGGATGGGATGACGCATGGAAAGTTACAACAAAGTGCGTAGCTTATACTAACCATACAATTATGAGCGAAGCTCTTGAAAAGTGGCCAATTGAATTGTTCTCAAGACTTCTTCCAAGATGTTACCAGATTATTGAGGAAATCAATAGGAGATTCTGTCAGGAAATTGAGCAGAAGTATCCTGGAAATCACGAAAAGGTTGCAAAGATGGCTATTATTTATGATGGTCAGGTTAAAATGGCACATCTTGCTATTTGTGCAGGTTATTCAGTAAACGGTGTTGCAAAGCTTCATACTGAAATTCTTAAAAAGCAGGAGCTTAAAGATTTCTATGAAATGATGCCGGAGAAGTTTAATAACAAAACAAACGGAATCACTCAGAGAAGATTTTTACTTCATGCAAATCCACTTTTAGCTGACTGGGTTACAAATAAGGTGGGAGATGACTGGATAACAGACCTTCCAAAGATTAAGGGAATTGAAATTTATGCTGATGATAAAAAGGCACAGGCAGAGTTTATGAATATTAAATATCAGAATAAATTACGTCTGGCTAAATATATTAAACAGCATAACGGAATTGAAGTAGACCCGAGATCAATATTTGACGTACAGGTTAAGAGACTTCACGAATATAAACGTCAGTTACTTAATATTTTGCATGTTATGTATTTGTACAATCAGATTAAAGATCATCCGGAAATGGAATTCTATCCAAGAACATTTATTTTCGGAGCTAAAGCAGCAGCAGGATACAAGATTGCAAAACTTACAATTAAATTAATAAACAGTGTTGCTGATGTTATTAATAATGATGCATCAATCAACGGAAAAATTAAGGTTGTATTTATTGAAAATTACCGTGTATCAAATGCAGAAATTATATTTGCAGCATCTGATGTCAGCGAACAGATTTCTACTGCATCTAAAGAAGCTTCAGGAACAGGTAATATGAAGTTTATGTTAAACGGTGCTTTAACATTGGGAACAATGGATGGAGCTAATGTGGAAATTGTTGAAGAAGTTGGTGCAGAGAATGCATTTATTTTCGGTATGTCATCTGATGAAGTTATTAGTTATGAAAATAACGGCGGATATGATCCAATGGAAATTTTCAATTCAGATATGGATATTAGAAGAGTGCTTATGCAGTTAATTAACGGCTTCTATTCACCACAGAATCCTGAATTGTTCAGACCTATTTACAATTCACTTCTTACAAAAGAAGAGACAGGTGTTGCTGACAGATACTTCATCTTAAAGGATTTCCGTTCTTATGCAGAAGCACAGAAGAAGGTAGAAGAAGCTTACAGAAACGAAGAAGGCTGGGCTAAATCAGCTATACTTAATGTTGCAAATGTAGGCAAGTTTACATCTGACAGAACAATTGAAGAATATGTTGATGATATATGGCATCTTCAAAAAGTTGAAGTAAAGATGGACTAATTGAATATATGAAATTATAAAAAAAGATATATGCAGTGTTTAAGGGCTGCATATATCTTTTTTTGTGAGCTAAGGCAGGTTGAGGAGATGCTACATACTGGGGCAAATGTGTTATGAGAGGCTTACCTGCCGGTTTCTGTTGATTTTAAGTGAAATAAGGATAATTACAGGATTCTAGATTTTGTAAATGTGAAAAGAAATTAAGATATGCTCCTAAGGGCAGTATTTATGCTATTGAAAATAAAAATACATATCAGTATTATTGGCAAAGAGAGGACGGAACCCGACAATATATTAATAAAAGTAATAAGGACATAATTCCGAAGCTTGTTCAGAAAGAATATGAAAAAAGGGTATGGACAATTATTCAAAATAATCGGAATTGTATAGAGAATATGCTAAACAAATATGAGTTTAAAGAGACAATGAAGGCGTATGAAGATATTTCTCACAAGAAAAAAATGTTTATAACCCCTTATGTATTATCAGATAAAGAATATGCTGTTACATGGCAACAGGAGCAGAATGAATTAAAAGAACAAAACATGAGTAAAGTAAGTGAAAAGTATATTTTAATTGGTGGAGATAATGCAATAATAACTGAAAAAGGGGAGGCGGTTCGCTCAAAGTCTGAAAAGATAATTGCTGATAAATTATATATGAAGAAAATACCATATGTTTACGAGCAACCCTTGTATTTAAAGGGATATGGATATGTGGTGCCGGATTTCAAAATACTCAATGTAAGAACAAAAAAAGAATATTATCTGGAGCATTTTGGAATGATGGATGATTATGAATATGCGAAAAATGCAATAAAGAAAATAGAATGTTTTCAGAAAAATGAGATATATCCCGGGGAAAAACTGCTGATAACCTTAGAGGCATCAGATTCACCGCTCAATATGATTATTTTAGAAAAAATGGTAAATAAGTATCTTTTGTAATGTAATATGTACACGTCTTTTTTGACATTATTACAAATATATTATAAAGAACACATATATGGGAGAAAAAAGATTAAAGTAAAAAATAAATATGTAATTTTGTATGGAACCTTAGTTATATTATTTCCGGTGATACTTACAATGCTTTTAGGCAGGATTAATAGCAAACCGGAAAATGATAATAATATAGTTTTGTCAGGTAAGTATGTAATCTTATCTGATGATACAGTTACAAAAAAAATAGATGTAGAATATTTTATTCCCTGTGTATTAATGGCGCAGTTACCTATTGACAGCCCTCAGGAGCTATTAAAGGCACAGGCGGTGGTAATAAGAACATATATTATAAATAAAATGGGAAAGAAGGACTCAATAAATGCAAAGGAATTGTCCTTACCTTATATAAGCTATGGAAAGCTGAGGGAGATGTGGTTTGCTAAATATAAAAAGAATAATTTGAGAAATATAAGGGGAATATTATGTAACATATCAGGAATGGGAAAAAGCATACCCTACAGGGAAAATACACAATACTTATATGGAATTATTAAAAAAACAAATGGCATGGTGTTAAAAAGTAATGGTGAGATAATACTTCCTCTATTTCATCAAACCAGTAACGGACAAACCAGAAGTGGCAGTGAAGTTCTGGGAAAAAAATATGAATACTTAAAAAGAGAAAAATGCGGGAATGATATTCAGCAGGAAAATTACATAGGAATAAAATATTTTGAAACCGGGGAGTTTGGAAATGTGCTTAAGGAACAGGGAATTATAGCCTATAAAGATAAGAAGGAAATTTTTGTGGACAAAAATGTTAGTACAAAGGAGCTGTTAGGGCTTATTGATATTAGCAACAGGGACAAAAGCGGCTATGTGAAAATTGTAAAAATCGGAGATACGGTTGTGGAAGGAGGTGTTTTTGCAAAGGCTCTGGGATTGCAATCCACTGACATGACTATTGAAGAATATGAAAAGGGGATAAGAATTACCACAAAAGGTGTAGGTCATGGCTTTGGAATGAGTCTTACATATGGTGCAGGCCTTGCAGGGGAAGGAAAAACCTGGAAGGAGATTTTGGAAAGGTTTTATGATGCTTCTATAGTGGAAAATTAAAATTAATTGCATAAATTTGTAATATAGCGGTCATACTATCAATGAGGTGATGAGTATGGATAAGAAATTTATTGCAGCAATCGTTGTCTGCGTGATGGCATTAACAGTAGTGGCCACAGGAACATATTTTATAGGACAGAAAGGTCAGAGAAATGTCGTTAATTTAAAAAAAGCAGAAAACGTTGCAACTACTGCAGATGATAAAAATGTAGAAGCAGCACAGAATGTAGTTGAAGAAACAACAACAGAAGGGGACCGTGTGGCAGATTTAGAAAGCTACTTTGGAACGGTAAAAAATGACACTAATGTAGCAGATGCAAATAAGGTAGTAGACGAAAACACTGAATCAAATGCCAAAGGTGATGATTATATGTATGGCTTGTCAGAAGCTGCTGCAGCACAAATAAAATCTCTTAAATTTGACAAAAACAGTAAGTTGTTGTGGCCGGTAGAGGGAAGCATATTAATCCCTTATGATATGGAAAGCACTGTATATTATTCAACATTAAATGAATACAAGTGTAATCCGGGCATTGTAATCCAAAGTGCTAAGGGTACTGCAATTAAAGCGGCAGCAGCCGGAGTTATTACTGCTATTGATGAAGATGACGAGTTGGGAGTATGCATAAATCAGGCAATTGGTAATGGGTATATTGCAACCTATGGACAGATAGTAAATCCTGAGGTGGCAGCCGGAGATTATGTTGAGGCAGGTCAGACAATTGCTTATGTTAATTCTCCTACAAGATATTACACAAAAGAAGGAGACAATGTCTACTTTGGAATAGCTAAAGATGGTGAAACTGTTGACCCGTTAAATTTTATTAATTATGAAGATTAACAGTAACACTTAACTAAAAACTGAATAGAATAAGATTATGAAAAGTCTATTGGCTGTATTTATAGGGTGCAGCAGGCAATAAGGTATTTACCTGTTGCTTTAAATAGATTTGGCTGTCATAGATGCAAAAAAGCAAATATGGCAGCTTTTTTTTTATTGCCTAAAGTTTGCCAAATTAATTAAAATGAATTACAATTATTCTGTTAGAGATTATTAATGTACGGAGGATGAACATGGGAAAATATATTATGGCATTAGACCAGGGAACCACCAGCTCAAGAACTATTTTATTTGATAAAAAAGGCAGAATTATAGCCCAGGCAAATAAAGAATTTGAACAGATTTTTCCTAATCCCGGCTGGGTTGAGCACAATCCTGAGGAAATATGGATGACACAGCTTCTCACCATGGAAGAGGTAATGAAGGAATCAGGAGCCACAGGAGAGGATATAGAGGCCATAGGAATAACGAATCAGCGTGAAACCACAGTGGTTTGGGACAAAGATACAGGAAAACCTATATATAATGCAATTGTATGGCAGTGCAGAAGAACGGCAGATATAGTTGATGATTTAATAGCTAAAGGCTATAAGGACGAAATAAGACAAAAAACAGGTTTAGTGCCTGATGCATATTTTTCAGGAACAAAAATTAAATGGATATTAGACAACGTTAAGGGAGCAAAGGTTAAGGCGCAAAAAGGGCAGCTCTTATTTGGAACAATTGATTCATGGCTTATGTGGAAATTAAGCGGCGGTGAAATTCATGCTACAGATTACACCAATGCAGGAAGAACCATGATTTTTAACATAAAACAGTTAAAGTGGGATGAAGATTTGCTAAAAATTCTTGATATTCCCCAAAATATGTTACCGGAGGTAAAGCCTTCCAGCGGAGTCTTCGGATATACTAAAGAGGATATTTTGGGCAAAAAAATTCCTATAAGCGGTGTGGCAGGAGACCAGCAGGCAGCACTTTTCGGACAGGGGTGCTTTAACAGGGGAGATGTAAAAAATACATATGGGACAGGATGCTTTTTGTTAATGAATACGGGCAATACTCCGGTAGAGTCAAAAAACGGTTTGATTACTACCATTGCCGCATCTACAGATAAGGCAGAGTACGCTTTAGAAGGCAGTGTGTTTGTGGCAGGTGCATCCATTCAGTGGTTAAGGGACCAAATGCGAATGATTGACAATGCATCAGACAGTGAGGATGTGGCTTCAAAGGTTTCTGATTCAGGAGGAGTGTATGTAGTTCCGGCATTTACCGGTATGGGAGCTCCATATTGGAAACAGGAAGCAAGAGGAACAGTAGTGGGAATAACAAGAGGCACTAAAAGGGAGCATTTTGTAAGGGCAACCCTGGAATCTCTTGCATACCAGACATATGATGTATTAAAGGCAATGGAACAGGATTTCGGAGATGAAATAACCTCCATAAAGGTTGACGGTGGAGCCTGTGCAAACAATCTTTTAATGCAGTTTCAGTCAGACATTACAGGAAAGACCGTTGCAAGACCTAAAGTAATAGAAACTACAGCCCTTGGTGCGGCATATCTTGCAGGACTTGCTACAGGATATTGGAGTAGTAAGGCGGAGATAGTGGAGAATATGGAAATTGACAGAAGATTCCAGAGAAAAATGGATGAAAATATTGTGGAAAAGAAAATTGCAGGATGGAAAAAGGCTGTAGACTGTGCTATTTTCTACGCAGAATCTTAAAACTGATAATATAATTTTTGCATAAATTGGGCATATTAATAATACCATTCACTGCTATAATGTATTTTGATGTGGAAGAATTTTATACATTAAAAGAGGAGGCTATTATGTATTCAGAAATTACAAAGCAGGCAGAAAATATTGCCAATGAAATTATAGAAAAGGCAAAATTAAAAAAAGGACAGATTCTTGTGGTGGGATGCTCCTCTAGTGAAGTTTGTGGTGACAAAATAGGAAGCAATTCTAATTTGGAAGTTGCCAAGGCATTGTTTAAAGGATTGTACAGTGTGCTGGAAGAAAAGGGAATATACTTAGCAGCACAGTGTTGTGAACATCTTAACAGGGCAATAGTAGTGGAGAGAGAAGCAGTTCCTTTTGCAGAAATTGTTAACGTTGTGCCACAGCCAAAGGCAGGTGGTTCTTTTGGAACTACGGCGTATAAGACATTTAAGAATCCTGTTGTGGTGGAAGAAATAAAGGCTGATGCAGGAATTGATATTGGCGGCACTCTTATAGGAATGCATTTAAAGAAGGTTGCAGTTCCGGTACGTCTGGAAAACAATAAGTTAGGAGAAGCCCTGGTTTTGGCAGCAAGAGTAAGACCAAAATATATTGGCGGTGAAAGAGCTGTTTATGATGACAAATTAATGTAGAAATATAAAAAATATATTTTTCCGGGAGTTAATAATATCATATTTAAAAAGAGTGATGTAATCCGAATAACACGGACTACATCATTTTTTATTGTGCGGACTTTAGACATAGAAAAAGACTCTGGCTGATTACAGTCAAAGTCTTTTTTTCTATCATTGCAATGCCTTATACAACCTGGGCATTTTTATATTATCACAATTATTTACTTTATATTTCGCTATATCCGTAGCCGTTTACTAAGGCATCAACAGACTGACCGGCTTTACACATAGGGCAGTCATGGGATGGATATGCCTCATAGTTTGGAATATCCTCAGCTCTGAACAAAGCATCGATTCTGTGTCCGTCAATGGAATCTACAGCACTGAAAATGGCGGATATCCCCTGAAGAATACCACCGTAATATTCAATACATTCAATACTGGTTCTTACTGTTTTGCCGGTAGTGGCAGAAGCTAAAAGAAGCAGTACGTTTTTTCCGTAAATTTCAGGCTTTAAATTATCCCTGAAAATCATCTGACCGTTGGCATTAAACTCAGGAGTAACCACATAAATAGTCTTGTGGGCGTTCATGGATAATACTCCGGAACGGCTTAGTTCACTGGCAAGAAATGCACCTATGACTTCGCAATTGTCAAGGCATACAATAGTATCGATAGGTTTTCCCATAACATTGTAGTAATCCTTTAGAGCAATGGCGATACGTTCAGCCTCGTTCTGACGGGTTTTCATGGTAGTCATATCCAGATAATAATTTAAGTGTGAATGTGTAGTAACAAAATGACCGTTAATTACCTTAATGGCAATATTTCTGTCTTTTCTGGCATAATATTTAACAATCTTGTTTTTAATCATAGAATTGTCCTCCCTGCTTGTAAATATTTAGTTTTATTCCGACCATAACTATAAGGATATTATACATACAAGAGAAGCTTTTTTCAATGAAAAAAATACTGAAATGAGAAAATTCCACTTCAGTATTTTATATAATCTGTATTAAATAATTTTATTTGCTTGCAATGTTTTTCTTTTCCCTAAAAGCCATAATCTTAGTTATTATAAAGGCAATGAAAATAAGTATAAGCTCTGCCACAGTTGCCCATAATCTTGAAATAATAGATACGATTACAACGTAGCTGTTAGGCATTATAAGAGCAAGTCCAACAGCAATGATACCTTCTCTTACTCCAAGACCTGAAACAGTGAAAATGGCGAGAATACCGATTATTGCAGACAATCCATAAATTCCACCACAGTAAAGGGCTTCACTGATTGGAACCGGATAAATGGAATAAACAAGCATGTAAAATCCCATTCCAACTATAAGCCAGTTACCAATAAATAAAACAACAACCTTAATCATCTGAAGATATGTCATTGGAATTTCCATATCATCCTTCTTAATGGCTTTTCCAAGGATTCTTAAAAAGAAGTTAATAATCTTTGGATTAATACAGATAAAGAAAACAACAATAAGAGCAACAACTGCCCACATGTAATCCTTTAAAACTGCATTAGGGAAAAAGAACAGAGATATAAGAAAGAGAAAAGCAGCTCCTAAGAGAGTGCATATGTTTTCAAGGAAAAAGCATATAGTAACTTTTCTCATTTTAACTCCGGCTTTTTCGTATGCCGGAATACGTGCAGCTAACATAAAGACCTTCCCCGGAATGTATTTCCCAAGAATGGAGTAAAGATAGCTGACTACCGCATCCTTATATTTAATAGATGAATCATTTAAATAAGTTATATAATGCCACAGTGACGCAAGAGTTATCTTGTAAATAAAATAGAAAATCATTGACAGGGCAAAAACACCCCAGTTCATTTTAAAATCAAGCTTCTTAATGTCATCAATGTTTGTGGCAAAATATTTTGCAAGAAAAATCACTACAAGAATAAGGAAAACAATTTTACTTATTTTGAGAATTTTATCTTTGTTATTTTTAAAATATTGTTTCATTATAATCTCCTAAAAACTAAGAAGTACCCTTATAAAGCACATATAGTAGTAAATAAACCAGGTTGGTTTTTTAGCAAGCTTATCGTAGTGCTTTTCTGAATACTTTTTGTTCTTTTCTGCAAGACGGAAGGCAAGCCTGTGATTCCATTTACATTTATCAGAGGTATCAAGTGCGGCATTCATCTTAGCCTTAGCAGCATTAAACTTAAATACTAAAGCACGTTTCTGGCTTCTTACCATATCTCTGTCGCTAATATGCTCTGCATAAATGTCACCGTCTTTAATGGCACGTTCAAGAAAATCATAAGCCTTCTGAGTTCTGATAACACAGCTTGTGTGTTTAATAGGATTGCCCTTCATTTCTTTAAGCCAAATATCACCAAAGCTTATATCACTGGAATTAGCATAGTGATCCTGACAGTACATACAACTGTCTTTTTCAAAAAAGTAGGCATTTTTGTAAGCACAAATAGTTTTTGAATATGAAAACTGCTTTTCGCTGCCGTCTTTGTATATAACACTTGAGGTACCACGCCAATGTCCACGTCTGTAATAAAGACGGGTAGCATCCACAGATGGAATGCCTGACTTCTCCATGGAAAGAGTAGTAGCTTTTGGTGAGTGGGTACCACTGCAATATAATCCAAGTTTAAGAACAACCTTCTCTCTTAAAGCATCGTCCTTTTTTAGTATGGCATCTAATCCACGAAGCATACAAGGTGTCATAACAACCGCAACTTTTCCGTTAAAATTCTTTATTACATCAATATGTTTTAGAAGAGGAATAGTCATGTAAACAGAAGATGAAGCATCGCGTATTTCTTCTTCTGTAGTTGCAACATAAGTCTTGTATGTTAATTCACCGTTTACAAAATCAGTTTTAGTGACCCATGCACCATCAATGTCTCCGTGCTTTAACAGATTACAAAGTAATGATGTAACCATACCGCCGGAAGCTGCATTGGCTCTGATTCCCTCATTGGTTCCATATCCCTTCTTACATCCTATATGAGGACCGATATATTTATCAGGGTTTTTAAAATCCAGAAGTTTAGCTTTTTTGTAAGGCTTTGCCATAATTTCGTCAATGATTTCGCTAATGTATTTAATATTATTTCTTGAACTTGCAAGAACACTGTCAAGATTTTTGTCAAGCTTTTTACGAATATCATCTTCTGCTGAAACAAAGTCGTTAAAGCTTTTTTCAAGCTCTGACAATTCCAATTTAGAAAAGTCAATGGCGTACTGACCCAGCTCAAACATATCAAGAACTTCCTGATATTTATGACTCCAGCCAATAAGAAGTACAGGAACCTTCTGCTCAAGGGAACCAATCATGGCATGGAATCTTGAAGCTACCAGAAAACGGCATTTTCCGATATATGCCCTGATTTCTTCTGCATCCATTTCCTTGTGATACCAGCGAACCTTATCCTTGTCAGCTACATCAGCATAAATGGCATCTCCCACCATCAGGTCATTGTTTCTTGACTTTTCACTGTTAACTCTTGCAGCATTGGCAATTAGAACAACATTATATCCTTTAGAATTTAACCAGTTAATAAAAGAAACCATGGTATCCTTGTAGGCAATTCCCATTTTTGTACATTTCTTCTCCACAACTGAACTAATGGAAAGCCCCACAACATTGTCATTGTAAAAAGAATCTTCACTGCAAACCCTGTTTACTTCCTCATTCCAATATGGACTGTCTTCCATGGAAAAAGCTCCGTCGGCGCAGAGCTTTACATTATCCTTAACGCCGATGCCCATAAGGTTATCATAGGTTTTCTGACCACGGGCACAGATAAGTTTTAACTTTGGCAAAATCCATTTAGCAAGAAATTTGTTATATGGATTTTTGAAAGTACCAAGAGCCTGTGAATATTTAACAACGGGAGTTCCTACAAGCATAGGAACAGCGGCACATACAAAAGCGTATGTGTTCATTACAAATCCACGGCTGTCTACAAAAGAAATACCTGCTTCGTCTACAACCAAATCGGTTTTTAAGTAAGTTTTTATTATTTTATTTTTTGCAATAAGTTTTTTTATAGGAGGACACCATTTTAAAAGCTTATATAAAACTGCCAAAGGAAAAGCTATAAATAGAAGCTGTTCCGGTTTGGTAGAAGTTATATTAATAAAGTCGTAAGGCAACTGCTTTTTGTCCTCGCCCGGATACACAGACATAAGATTAATGTTAAGTCTGTCGCCGTAAATATCATGCAACTGCTTTATTGAACTTTGAAGCATTGCGGCAGCTCCCTTGTTACCACTGTATGAAGCTGCAGTAATGCCGATAAAAACGTCTCTCATTTATTTCTGCTCCTGCTTGTCTTTTTCAGAATCATAATCTAATTTACGTACATGATACTGTACATCCTCAAGAATCTTTCGGTTAGCTGCAATGTTGTCAGCCTGAAGTGCAATAATAAATGTCTGAACACCCATAAGAATGAATGTGCTTGCTAATATAAGCGACTGGATGTGACCATTTCCACTTCCCATAAACATATATACAAGGAATCTTATTCCAAGGGCAACACCTAAAAGAAAAAGGATTCCACCTATAATTCCAAAGAACTTAAGAGGCTTGTACATCATAAATGATCTTACAATAGTAACAGTGGAACGCTTAACATAACCAAACATACTACTGAATAATCTTGATTTTCTAAGTTCAGGGTTAGTTCTGATAGGAACAGATGTCATTGCCATCTTTGTTCTTCCTGCCTGAACAATAGTCTCTAAAGTATATGTGTATTCATTTACAACATTAAGTCTCATAGCAGCTTCACGGCTGTATGCCCTAAATCCGCTAGGAGCATCAGGAATATCTGAATGAGATGCAACTCTTACAGTCCAGCTTCCTAAATGCTGAAGTTTTTTCTTTAAAGGTGAGAAATGTGCCGTGTTATCAATAGGACGTTCACCTATTACAATGTCAGCTTTTTCGTCTAAGATAGGACGAACAAGTTTCTCAATATCATCTCCGCAATACTGATTATCAGCATCAGTGTTTACAATAATATCTGCACCATTTCTAAGACATGCATCAAGTCCTGCCATAAATCCCTTAGCCAGGCCTTTATTCTGTTTAAAGTTTACTACATAGTTTACTCCCCAGTTCTTTGCAACTTCTACAGTATTATCCGCACTGCCGTCATTGATAATTAAGTATTCGATTGTGTCAATACCGTCAATGTGTTTAGGCAAATCATTTAAAGCGATTTCCAAAGTTTCTGCCTCGTTATAACAAGGCACCTGAATAATAAGTTTCATTGTTTTCTCCTTATTAATAGTTTCTTTTATCCATAATCACATAGATAGAGTTAGTATAAGTCCCGTGACGAAAAATGTCAACGTAACAAATTTTTAATTATGATGTGAATATGATACTAATTATTATTAACTTCTTTCTAATTAAAATTGACATTTGATTAGATATTTTTTAAGATATAAGTTAAGTGTAAAAATTATGCCTTTTTGTGTGGAGGGCATAGTACAAGGAGGTAATGATGGCTAATATCATTTCAGATGAAACAATTGAGTATGTTGGAATTTTGGCAAAGCTGGAATTGTCTGACGAAGAAAAGGAAAAAGCAAAAGCAGATATGGGGAAAATGCTTGACTATATTGATAAGTTAAATGAATTAGATACAAGCAGTGTTGAGCCTATGAGTCATGTTTTTCCTGTTAGCAATGTATTCAGGGAAGACGTTGTAACAAATGGCGATGACAGGGACAATATATTAAAGAATGCACCGGAAGAAAGAGATGGTGCTTTTGTAGTTCCAAAAACTTTTGAAGAATAATAGTTTTTATAAACATTAGGAGATTTGTATATGAGTTTAATGAGTTTAACAGCTGTTGAACTGGGAAAGAAGATTAAGAGCGGCGAAGTTAAGGTTAAAGATGCGGTTTTTGATGCATTCGCCCAGATTGAAGCAGTGGAGGAAAACATTAACAGTTATGTTACTGTTTTAAATAAGGAAGAGATTTTAAAAAAAGCAGAAGAAGTGCAGAAAAAGATTGATGCAGGAAAACTTACATCACCTCTTGCAGGTGTACCTGTGGCAATAAAGGATAATATGTGTACAGAGAATGTTTTAACTACATGTAGTTCAAAGATTCTTTCAAATTTTTATCCCACATATACGGCAGAAGCGGTTTTGAAGTTAGAAGAAGCCGGTGCCATTATAATAGGAAAGACTAACATGGACGAATTTGCCATGGGAAGTACAACGGAAACATCCTATTATGGAGTAACAAAGAATCCATTTAATACGGAACATGTTCCGGGAGGTTCTTCAGGTGGTTCCTGTGCGGCAGTTGCAGCAGAGGAATGTTCATACGCTTTAGGTTCAGACACCGGTGGTTCCATAAGACAGCCAAGTTCTTTCTGTGGAGTAACAGGTATTAAGCCAACATACGGAACAGTTTCCCGTTACGGACTTATTGCCTATGGTTCATCTCTTGACCAGATTGGACCGGTAGCAAAGGATGTTACTGACTGTGCTACAATTCTTGAAACAATAGCAGGATATGATTCAAAGGATTCTACATCAGTTAAAAGAGAAAAATATGATTTTGCATCAGCCCTTGTAGATGATGTGAAGGGAATGAAGATTGGTATCCCAAAGGATTATTTTGGAGAAGGTCTTGATAAAGAAGTAAAAGAAAGCATAATGAATGCCGTAAAGGTATTAGAAGAAAAAGGTGCCATAGTTGAAGAGTTTGATTTAAGTCTGGTTGAATATGCCATTCCTGCATATTATGTTATTGCGGCAGCAGAGGCAAGCTCAAACCTTGCAAGATTTGACGGAGTAAAATATGGCTATAGAACTAAGGAATATGATGGTCTTCACAATATGTACAAAAAAACACGTTCTGAAGGATTTGGTGAGGAAGTAAAAAGAAGAATAATGCTTGGCTCATTTGTTTTAAGTTCAGGATATTATGATGCATATTACTTAAAGGCACTTAGAACAAAAGCCTTAATAAAGAAAGCTTTTGATGAGGCGTTTGCTAAGTATGATGTGATTATCGGACCGGCGGCACCTACTACAGCACCAAAGTTAGGGGATAGTTTGTCAGACCCGATTAAAATGTACCTTGGAGATATATATACTATTTCCGTCAACTTAGCAGGTCTTCCGGGAATCTCGGTTCCTTGCGGCATGGATAGTAAGGGACTTCCAATTGGAATGCAGATTATTGGAGACTGCTTTAAGGAAAATAATATAATAAGAGCAGCATATGCATTTGAACAGTCAAGAGACTACAACAGATGTGATATTGCCAAAGAAAGAGATTAGGAGGGAGCAAAATGAAAGCATACGAGACAGTCATTGGACTTGAAGTTCATGTAGAGTTAGCAACGAAAACAAAAATATTCTGCTCCTGTTCAACGGAATTTGGAGGAGCACCAAATACACATACATGCCCTGTTTGTACAGGTATGCCGGGTTCACTCCCTGTTTTAAATAAGCAGGTGGTTGAGTACGCAATGGCAGTAGGACTTGCTACAAATTGTGACATTACAAGAAACGGAAAATTTGACAGAAAGAATTATTTCTACCCGGACAATCCACAAAACTATCAGATTTCCCAGTTGTACAAGCCTATTTGTACTAACGGATACGTTGAAATCAAAGGTGATAATGGAGAAACTAAGCAGGTTAGGATACATGAAATTCATATGGAGGAAGATGCGGGAAAATTAATTCATGACGATTTTTACGATTGCTCATTAGTGGATTTAAACCGTTCAGGTGTGCCTCTTATTGAAATTGTATCTGAACCGGATATGAGAAGTGCAGATGAGGTTGTTGCTTATCTTGAAAAGCTTCGCCTGATTATTCAGTATCTTGGAGCATCTGACTGTAAACTTAATGAAGGTTCCATGAGAGCTGATGTAAACTTATCAGTCAGAGAGGTTGGAGCTAAGGAATTTGGTACAAGAACTGAAATGAAGAATCTTAACTCATTTAAGGCAATTGCCCGTGCCATTGAAAATGAAACGGAAAGACAAATTGATTTAATTGAAGCAGGTGAGAAGGTTATTCAGGAAACAAGAAGATGGGATGATACAAAGGAGTATTCCTACGCAATGCGTTCGAAGGAAGATGCTCAGGATTACAGATATTTCCCTGACCCTGATTTAGTTCCTGTAATTATCAGTGAAGAGTGGCTTCAGGAAGTAAAATCCCGCGAGCCTGAATTTAGAGACGAAAAAATGGCAAGATATGTGGAAGAGTTTGAACTTCCTGAATATGATGCGGATATTATCACATTGTATAAGCCTTTAGCTGATTTATTTGAAGAAACAGTTGCCCTTGGCAACAAGCCTAAAGAAGTAAGTAACTGGATTATGGGCGAAACAATGAGACTTTGCAAGGAGGAAGGCATTGATCCTGACCAGATAAAGTTCTCAGCAGCAAATCTTTCAAAGCTTATTAAGCTTATTGAAGATAGTGTTATCAACCGAGGCGCTGCAAAAGAAGTTTTTGAAGAAATGTTTAAGACAGACGTTGATCCTGAAAAGTACGTGGAAGAACATGGCATGAAGCAGGATAACGACGAGGATGCTTTAAGAGAAATAGTAAAGAAAGTTATTGAGGAAAATCCAAAGGCAGTGGAAGATGTACGCTCCGGAAAAGGTAAGGCAATTGGTGCTTTAGTAGGTCAGACTATGAAGGCAACCCAGGGCAAGGCAAATCCGGCAGTGGTAAATAAATTATTAAAGGAACTTTTATAATTAAGACAGCAAATTAAATAGAGGAATAGGGAAAGGGTGTTCTGGTAATAGGTGTTTTGGATTGAACCCATGCCAGGGACAATTTAAAAAATCTATAGGAATTTTAAATTGTATCATTCCCAGATGACTATAAAAGAATTAAGTTCAAAACATAAAAGGGTTAAGTTCTGCGATTAGGCAGGATTTGATCCTTTTTTTGTTTATAGTTATGGACAAGACAATTAACCAGGAAAATTGTGATTTTGTGAGAATATCCTGGTAGAAATTGTTGCTTCACAAGTTATAATCATGGAGGATGACCAGGAAAATAGCAATTTCACATGAAAATCCTGGTAGTAGTCGGCCATTCATCGGCTGTAATCAAAGAAATGAACCAGGAAAATAGCAATTTCATAGAGAAATCCTGGCAGGAGTCGGTCATTCACCGGTTATAAGTAGTCAAACAAACCGGGAAAAAGCAATTTTATAGTTATATCCCGGTAGAAATTCATATTTTATTTATTATGTAGTAGCCCGGTACACCTCACTAGAGTTAATTTCAACTATTACAGAACCCTCACATCAAGCATTACTTTTGTATTTCCCTTGCATCTTCCACGCATCTTCCACTTCAAAAGTGCTTCAAAAACACGCATCTTACGCATGCATCTTCACCTTCAAAATCAGTATTGATTTTCTTTCACCTTAGAATTATAATGTATGCGTGGTGTCAAAGCCGCAACTGAAAAATATTTTAGACTTATGAAGGAGAAAGGTGAAAAATAAATAGATTTATTTTCATTCTTCTCTTTTATTTTTTTGAGGGAGAAAATAATGGAACAGAGAGATGTTAGTATGACTTGGGAACCGGATAAGCCTCATGAAGAATGTGGAGTGTTCGGTATTTATGATTTTGATGGCAATGATATTGCTTCCACTATTTACTATGGATTATTTGCACTCCAGCACAGAGGGCAGGAAAGCTGTGGTATTGCAGTATCAGACACCAAAGGCCCGAGAAAAGTAGACCTGTTAAAAGGAATGGGACTTGTAAATGAAGTTTTTGACCAGAATAATATTAGCAGTCTAAAGGGAAATATAGGCGTGGGACATTGCAGATATTCCACAGCAGGTGACAGCATTCCAGGTAATGCACAGCCATTGGTACTTAACTATGTAAAGGGTACATTGATGCTTGCCCATAACGGAAATCTTATTAATGCCAATGAACTTCGTGAAGAATTAGCATATACAGGAGCTATTTTTCAAACAACCATCGATTCAGAAGTTATTGCTTATCTTATAGCAAGAGAAAGAATCAAAACCAAAACAGCTGAGCAGGCAGTAGTAAATGCAATGAAAAAACTTAAAGGTGCCTATGCTTTAGTTGTATCCAGCCCTAGAAAATTAATTGGTGCAAGAGACCCATATGGATTTAAACCCCTTTGCATTGGAAAAAGAGATAACGCTTACATTCTTGCGTCAGAAACCTGTGCCCTTGATACTATTGGTGCAGAATTTGTAAGAGACGTTGAACCGGGAGAGGTAGTAACCATAGACGAAAAAGGAATACGTTCTGACAAGTCTATGTGTCTTAAACCGGATGAACAGGCAAGATGTGTTTTTGAATATATATATTTTTCAAGACCGGATACATATATTGATGGCGTAAATGTTTACGACTCAAGAATTATGGCAGGTAAGTTCTTGGCAATGGACAGTCCGGTGGATGCAGACATAGTAGTTGGTGTTCCGGAATCAGGAAATGCTGCAGCAATGGGATACGCAATGCAGTCAGGAATACCTTATGGAACAGCATTTGTTAAAAACAGTTATGTGGGACGTACATTTATTAAGCCACAGCAAAAAAGCAGGGAGTCAAGTGTACGTGTTAAATTAAATGTGTTAAAGGAAGTAGTAAAAGGCAAGAGAGTTATTATGATTGATGACTCAATTGTAAGAGGAACTACAAGTGACAGAATTGTGCAGATGGTAAGAGATGCAGGAGCTACAGAGGTTCATATGCGTATCAGTTCACCGCCATTTATCAGTGAATGTTACTTTGGAACAGATATTCCATCTAAGGATCAGCTTATTGCAAATCATAGAACCATAGATGAAATAAGAGATGTAATCGGTTGTGACAGCCTTGGTTATTTAAAGGTTGAACGATTAGAGGAACTGTCCGGAGGACAGGCTATATGTAAAGGTTGCTTTACGGGAGAATATCCGTTAGAACCGCCTACTGAAGATATTAGAGGCGTATATCAGAAATAACAGCGCAAAGCGCAACAAGGAGGATTTATGAACGACAGATATAACAGTCCATTATCAGAGAGATATGCAAGTAAAGAAATGCAGTACATTTTTTCACCTGACATGAAATTTAAAACATGGAGAAAATTATGGATTGCCCTTGCAGAATCAGAGATGGAGTTAGGTCTCAACATTACTCAGGAACAAATTGACGAGTTAAAGGAACATGCAGAAGACATTAATTACGATGTTGCAAAAGAAAGAGAAAAAATCGTACGTCACGATGTAATGTCACATGTGTATGCATATGGTGTGCAGTGTCCTAAAGCTAAGGGAATTATTCACCTTGGTGCAACCTCATGTTATGTTGGGGACAATACAGACATTATTGTAATGACTGAAGCCCTTAAACTTGTTAGAAAGAAACTTATAAATGTAATTAATGAATTAGCTAAGTTTGCTGATAAATATAAATCACAGCCTACACTTGCCTTTACACATTTTCAGCCGGCACAGCCTACAACAGTTGGTAAAAGAGCAACATTATGGCTTATGGAATTAAAGCTTGATTTAGATGATTTAGATTATGTATTAGATGGAATGATGCTTTTAGGAAGTAAGGGAACAACAGGAACACAGGCAAGTTTCCTTGAACTTTTTGAGGGTGACCATGAAAAGATTAAAGAATTAGAAAAGAAAATTGCAAAGAAAATGGGATTTGAGAAGTGCTTCCCTGTATCAGGACAGACATATTCAAGAAAAATGGATACAAGAGTTCTTAATATATTAGCAGGTATTGCAGCAAGTGCTCACAAGTTCTCAAATGATATCAGATTATTACAGCACTTAAAGGAAATTGAGGAACCTTTTGAAAAAAATCAGATTGGTTCATCAGCTATGGCTTATAAGAGAAATCCAATGAGAAGCGAGAGAATTGCTTCATTGGCTAACTATGTAATGGTTACAGCATTAAATCCTGCCATTACATCAGCTACACAGTGGTTTGAGAGAACATTAGATGACTCAGCTAACAAGAGACTTAGTGTTCCGGAATCATTCCTTGCAATTGATGGAATTTTAGATTTGTACTTAAACGTTGTAGATGGATTGGTTGTTTATGATAAGGTTATTGAAAAGAGACTTATGAGTGAACTTCCGTTTATGGCAACAGAAAATATTATGATGGATGCAGTTAAGGCAGGAGGAGACAGACAGGAACTTCACGAGAAAATCCGTGAACTTTCAATGGAGGCAGGAGCTAACGTTAAGCAGAAGGGGCTTGATAACAACCTCCTTGAACTTATTGCTAATGATGAAGCTTTCAATATGTCATTAGAAGACCTTCAGAAAACCATGAATCCAAGTAAGTATGTGGGACGTTCACCTGAACAGGTAGACGAATTCCTTGCCAATGAAATAAATCCTATTTTAGAGGCAAACAAAGACATACTTGGAATGAGCGCGGAAATAAACGTGTAAATCCAAAGGTTGAAATAAAATAACTTTTCCAGCTCGCTGAGAAAAGTTATTTTATTAACAACCTGCAAACACATAAGGATGAAAAAATTTTCGCAAGAAAATTTTGAAAATCCGCATGTGTGCAGAATTGCGCAAGTTGCGAAGCAACGAAGCAATTCGTGGATTTACACGATATGTAAAAGACAGAGTGTGTGCAGAATTGCGCAAGTTGCGAAGCAACGAAGCAATTCGTGGATTTACACGATATGCAGAATATAAAATGAAAGAGAGGAAACAAAATGAAACCTATTAAAGAAGGAAAAGTTAGGGAAATTTACGACAATGGTGACAGCCTTATTATGGTTGCAACTGACAGAATCAGCTGTTTTGATGTAATTCTTAAAAATGTAATTGAAAAGAAGGGAACAGTTCTTACACAGATGTCAAAATTCTGGTTTGACATGACAGAAGATATTGTACCTAATCATATGATTTCAGTTGATGTAAATGATATGCCTGAATTTTTCAGACAGCCTAAGTTTGATGGAAACAGCATGATGTGCAAGAAACTTCAGATGCTTCCAATAGAGTGTATTGTCCGCGGATATATTACAGGTAGTGGTTGGGCAAGTTATCAGGAAAATGGAACAGTTTGTGGAATTAAACTTCCTGAGGGATTAAAGGAATCAGATAAATTGCCTGAGCCGATTTACACACCATCAACAAAAGCAGAAATTGGTGATCATGATGAAAATATTTCATACGAAAAAAGTATTGAAGTATTAGAAAAGGAATTCCCTGGTAAAGGTGAGGAATATGCTTCAAAAATCAGAGATTACACAATTGCTCTCTATAAGAAATGTGCAGATTACGCATTAGAGCGTGGTATTATTATAGCAGATACAAAGTTTGAATTTGGCTTGGATGAAAATGGAAACATTGTTATTGGTGATGAAATGCTTACACCTGACAGTTCACGTTTCTGGCCGGCAGATGTATATGAACCGGGACATGGACAGCCTTCATTTGATAAGCAGTTTGCAAGAGACTGGCTTAAGGCAAACAAGGATAACAATTGGACACTTCCAAAAGAAGTTGAAGACAAAACAATTGCAATTTATCTCGAAGGATATGAGAAAATTACAGGAAAGAAGCTTTAATATTATCTTTACGTAATATAAACAGAAGAGTGCAGTTAGCGTTGACATATAGTTGTTAGCACTATCTGTACTTTTTGTATCTTTACGAACAGTTTAATTATTAAAAATAAACACTTTTAATAATTAAACAAATGTGGTAAAATTAATGACATATGTGTTAAAAGAGCGATTGATTTTATGCATTATGTATGAAATTAGAAGCTAAGCACAAAATTTAAAAGAGGAGAAACTAGTAAAATGTTTAAGAAATTTTTAGCAGTTGCTTTGTCAGCAACTATGGCATTAAGTTTTGTAGGATGTGGTTCTTCAAAGGACTCAAAGGGAATTGCCACAGATTACGGAACAATCTCATTGGCAGATTATAAGGGATTGGTAGTATATGAGGATGATATAGCCGTAACAGATAAAGAAGTGCAGTCATCTATAGATTCAGATTTATCAAGTCATTCAACTACTAAGACTGAAAAGAAGGGAACAGTTAAAGATGACTCATCTGTTGTATTCGATTTTGAGGGACAGATAGAAGTAAACGGAAAGAAAGTTGTATTTGATGGTGGTAGTGCACAGGATCAGACAGCTGATATGGCTACATCAACAGTAGGCGGAAGCACAATGATTGATGGTTTCGTTGCAGCATTAAAGGGTCATAAGGTTGGAGACAAGTTTACAAAGAAACTTAAATTCCCATCAAATTATGGCAAAACAACTCAGATTGATGGAAAAAATGTTGATTTATCAGGAAAAGATGTTTGGTTTACATTTACTGTAAAATCACTTCAGAAAAAAGTAAAGCCTGAACTTAATGATAAGTTTGTAAAAGAAAATTACAGCACAGAGAAGCTTACAACGGTTTCAGAATACAAGGATTACTTAAAGAAGAATTTAAGAAACAACAAGATTATGAACGGCGTTTGGGAATCATATGTTGATAAGTGTAAGGTAACTAAATACAATGACAAATCAATTACTGAATATGAATCATTATTTGAATCATTTATCCAGTCAAATTACAACACAGACTTAAAGTCATATAAGGAAGCATGTAGCATGTCAGACAAAGACTGGGATGATGATGTTAAGAAAGCTATGAAGGCTAAGATGATTCCATTTGCAATCCTTAAAAAAGAGGGTGTAGACTTTGACAAGATTTACGCTGAAAAGACAAAAGAACTTGCAAAGCAGTATTCTACGGAGGTTGAGTCATTAGAAGCACAGTATGATTCATACTATGGTGCAAGCTACGGTACAGACAGCTTAAAGTATGTGGTAGCTATGCAGCAGATTATTGATATTATTGCTGATAATGTTAAGGTAGAAAAGGGTTCAGCACCTACTACAGAGCCGGCTTCAACAGAAGCAGCTACAACAGCAGAGGCAACAACAGCTGAAGAAACAACAGCAAAATAATTAAAAAATCAGGATAGATACTTTTAATCATATGTAAATTTGTTATTTAATAAACAGTTTGGTTAATTTTTTAACAATAATGCGGTTTAGTGATGACAAACAAAAAAATGATGATATAATTGTGGCTATGATGTAGCAAGGGAGTTATAAGTTTTTTATAGCTCCCTTTTTTTCTGCATCAAAATACAAGCCAGGAGGAAGAATCATGAGAAAGCACAGAAGATTTACGAGAATGTTTGGGGCGTTAGCACTTTCATTGGCATTGGCAACTACATCAATTCCGGCGTTAGATATTAATTCTAATCAGGTATACGGAACTGAAAAGGTTGAAACACCAAGTGAAGTGGCAAAGTTGGAAAATATGTTTACAACCATTGATTTAATGGATGCGACCATAAGTGAACTGACACAGGCAATGGAAAAGGGACAGGTTACATCTAAGGAATTAGTGGAAATGTATATTGACCGAATTAATGCATATGATAAGCAATTAGAACTTAATTCAATAATATCCATAAATCCTGATGCGGTAGCTCAGGCAGAAGAGTTAGATAAGGAAAGAGCAAAAGGAAACATAAAGGGTAAATTACATGGAATCCCAATTATAGTAAAAGATAATTATGATGTTGGAGGATTACCTACAACCGCAGGGTGTAAGGCTTTAATGAACTCCATTGCACCGGATGATGCATTTGTAGTTAAAAAGTTAAAGGACGCAGGGGCAATTATTTTGGCAAAGGCAAATATGTCAGAATTTGCATCAAGTGGAAGAAACTCAAGAAGTACAATAGGCGGTGCGGTACATAATCCATATGATACAACAAGAACTCCGGCCGGTTCATCAGGTGGTACCGGTGTGGCAATAACTTCAAACTTTGCTGCAGCAGGTCTTGGAACAGACACCGGTTCATCAGTAAGAGCACCGTCTACCATGAATAACCTTTTTGGTTTAAGAGTGTCTTTAGGACTTACATCAAGAGATGGAATAGTTCCATTAAGTCTTGATAATGATATTGCAGGACCGCTATGCAGAAGTGCACAGGATTTGGCACTTATGTTAAGCGTAATGGCAGGAACCGATAGCAATGATTCATGGACTAAAGATTCAGACAGCATGATACCGGCAGATGGTTATACATCATATCTAAAGGCAGATGGACTTAAAGGAAAGAAAATAGGATACCTTCAGAATTCATTTGGATATTATTATAACAACAAAGGTGAGGCAGTGGAAAATCCAAAAGAAACAGCAACATGCATGAAAAAGATAGTAGAAAGAGCTAAAAGTAATTTGAAGAAGGGCGGAGCAGAATTAGTCGATATGTCAGAAATTCTTCCTGATTCATTAATAACGTCTCTTCGTTCTAATACAGGAGTAGGAAACGTATTTGAATGGGATTTAAATAATTACTTTGCTTCATTAGGAGAAAATGCACCAATTAAATCAGTGTATGATTTAGTAACAAATTACACTTATGGTGTGGATTATACTAATGTATATGTAAGAAATCCTGCAACTTCACTAGCAGAAATGACTAATCCAAGGTCATTAGAAAGTTACACAAATGCAGTTACAAACAGGCTTAAGTTTAGAAATGAAGTAAATAAAATACTTAAAGACAATGGCATTGATGCAGTTATGTTTGTGCCTTATACACAGCCTGCTAATAAAGAGGCTGATTCACAGAATGCAAGTTATGCAAACTCTGCAAATTATACAAGTCATTTCGGACCAACAGCAGGATTACCGGAAATGGCTGTTCCAATGGGATTATGTGATACATATGAAACTTTGGGATATGATAAAGATATGCCCATGGGCTTTAATCTCTTTACAAGCTATGGCAACGAAAAAGAGTTAATAGAGATAGCTTACGGTTATCAGGAAACATCAGGATATGATAACATAAGAACAGCACCTTATACTACACCGGCATTAGAGGATAAAGACCTGGATAAATATTTAGATAACCTTATGGAAAAGGTTGATACAATAAATTATGATAATTACACTGTTTATCCACAGGGTAAAATTCAGGTAATGATTAATAAGTATGCTAAGGCAGCAGATGTAGATGAAAGTGATGTGTATGCAACTTACAGCGCGGCATATGATTTGGCAAAAGCATATGATAAGGTAATGGATGTTTTAGATGAAAATGTTAAAACAGTGAAGGTGGTTAAGGCACCAGGTAAGGGAAAAATCACAAAGATTACAAGAGCTAAAAACAACAAGAGTGTTAAACTCAGTCTTAAAAAGCTTTCAGGAGCAAAAGGATATGAGGTAAAATACTCTACAGGAACAAAGTTTAGCAAAAAAACTACTAAGACCATTTACACTGCTAAAACAACTTTTAACATTAAGAATCTGAAAAAGAATAAGAAGTATTATGTTAAGGTGAGAGCATATGTTAAAAACGGCACTTCTAAAAAATACGGGGCATGGTCAGCTGTTAAAACAATAAAAATAAAGAAATAGAAAACTTAAAAATTAGAATTTAAAAATACAAAAGGAACCCATGTCAGCTTATGACTGATATGGGTTCTACTTTATTCTTCCGTTATAGGTGGTATAAAGTTTTCAATTGCATTACGAAGTTTGGGGTGGCGGATAACAAAATGAATTAATCTACAGTTTTAATGGTAATGCAAATTATGCCGGTGCAACATTTGATGACGGAAATGGTGGGAAGACTAATACAGGTAGCATTAAAATAAAAATTAATGAAGAAAAATCACAATTTACCAAAGTAGTAAGACCTGGTATAGCGAAAGTAAAAAAAGCCATAAAGAAGAAATCTTCATCAAAAATCAAAATAAGTCTTAAGAAAGTGAAAAAAGCCAAGGGATATTATGTACAGATTTCTAAATCTAAGAAGTTTAAAAAAGTTCTTGTAAAGAAATATGTAAAGAAAGTATCCTTTACAATTAAGGGCAAAAAACTTAAGAACAAAAAGAAACTTTACGTTAGGGCAAAGTCTTATGTACTTAAAGGAAAGATAAAGATTTATTCAAAGAAGTGGTCAAAAGTGAAGAAGGTTAAAATCAGGAGATAAATTGGGGAGATAAATTTCATAATAGAAAGTATTGTATAATATTTTTAAAATATGATAATATATATAACAGATTTGAAGGAGGAAAGTCATATACTAAATCAATTAAGGTGGACAAGATGAACATAAACATTCAGCAGTTAGAGGGATTAGAGATAAGCAAGTACATTATATTTGACATAAGAGATAACATTGCCTATATGCATGGATACATACCGGGAGCACTTAATGTAAAGCCGGAAGATGTGGAAGAAGAGGCGAAAAAGTACAGGGATAAAAAAATTATTATCTGCTGTAAAATGGGACAAATCAGCGAAGAAGTGGCAGAAAATCTTTGTCAGAAGGGCTACAATGCATACAATTTAGAAGGCGGATATCAGGCGTGGCTTCTTGAAAGGCTGAATAAAGACACCGTGGCAGGAGACATAGAAAAAAGTATTCAGAAGAAGTTTAGAAAAAAGATTTGGAGCAAATTTACAAAGGCAATAAATCAATATCAGCTGGTACTGCCGGGAGATAAGATTGCAGTGTGTATTTCCGGAGGAAAAGATTCAATGCTTATGGCAAAGCTTTTTCAGGAATTAAAAAGACACAGTAAATTTGATTTTGACGTGGAATACCTGGTTATGGATCCGGGATATAGTCCTGCTAACAGGAAGATAATTGAAGGTAATGCAAAAAAATTAAATATTCCTGTTACAATATTTGAATCAGATATATTTGAGTCAGTGTTTAACATAGAAAAATCACCTTGCTATATATGTGCAAGAATGCGTAGAGGTCATCTTTACAATAAGGCAAAGGAATTAGGCTGTAACAAAATTGCATTGGGACACCATTACGATGATGTAATTGAAACAATACTTATGGGTATGCTTTACGGTTCACAGGTGCAGACTATGATGCCGAAACTTCATAGTACCAATTTTGAAGGAATGGAGCTTATAAGACCTTTGTATTTAGTGAGGGAGGATGACATAAAAGCATGGCGTGATTACAATGACCTTCATTTTATTCAGTGTGCATGCAAGTTTACAGATACCTGCACCACGTGTAATAACGGAGAAAATACATCAAAACGTTTAGAAATAAAGCAGCTTATTAAGACCATGAAAGAAACCAATCCATATGTGGAGGGGAATATTTTTAAGAGCGTTGAAAATGTAAATCTTGATACGGTAATCGCATACAAAAGCAAAGGAGTTAAGCACAACTTCTTAGACAACTATTAAAATATGGGAAGTAATTAGTGAAAATAATTGGCCAATTACTTCCCTTTTTTTGTTGCATAAAATACCTTATTGTGATAAATTTATCTCCGGATAGTATTCAGAAAAGAAACTATACCGATATAATTATTTTTTCACTATAAACTAGTGAGCGCAGCTCATATCTTTTAGAATGAGACTCATTGTCCCGAAATTAATTATGTTAAGGAGGGATGCCCATGAAATTTGGATTTATAGGAGCAGGGAAAGTCGGATTTTCCCTGGGAAAATATTTAGCTGACAATGAAATGGAAGTAGTCGGCTATTATAGTGAGTTTAAGGAAGACGCCTTAGAAGCGTCAAAATTTACAAAGTCATCAGTTTATAAAAATATTGAGGATTTAGTAAGAGATAGTGATGTCTTGTTTTTGACGGTTCCTGACGGAGCAATTGAGAAGGTCTGGAATCAGGTAAAGAAAACAGGTATTAGTGGAAAAGTTGTGTGCCATTGTAGTGGCGCTTTATCATCAAAAGTCTTTTCGGATATATCGGAACTGGGAGGTTTCGGTTATTCTATCCATCCGCTCTTTGCAGTAAGTGACAGATACAATTCATACAAGGAGCTTTCCAACAGTTATTTTACAATAGAAGGTTCACCGGAAAAAATAGGTGAAATAAGACAGATATTTGAAAAAATGGGAAATAAGATATGCATTATTTCTGCAAAGGATAAGGTTAAGTATCATGCGGCAGCAGCAATAGCAAGCAACCTTGTGGTAGGTCTTATTGATTTAAGTGAAAAACTGCTGATGGAATGCGGATTTGAAAGAGACGAGGCAGGAGATGCCTTAGCACCTATAGTGTGGGGCAATATAAAACACATATTAAATAATGGTGTGGTAGAAGCACTTACAGGCCCTATAGAGCGTGGAGATGCGGATACCATTAAAAAGCATTTAGCGACAATTAGTGGAAATGACAGGGAAACATATATTGCAGTGTCCCGTCAGGTGTTAGAGGTTGCCAAAAGAAAAAATAAGGATAGAGATTATAGTAAAATAGAGGAGATTTTGAAATGAAGAATACAGTAAATACACTTTTACAGCAGAAAAAAGATGGAAACAAAATAACAATGCTTACATGTTATGATTATTCAACAGCCAAGTTAATGGAAGAAGTAGGGGTAAACACTATTTTAGTGGGAGACTCATTGGGAAATACAATGCTTGGCTATGAAGATACCATACAGGTTACAATGGAGGATATGATTCACCACAGCGCAGCGGTATCAAGAGGTCTTAAGAATACTTTATTAGTTTGTGATATGCCATTTATGTCCTATCAGACATCAGTTTATGATGCAGTGGTAAATGCAGGCAGACTTATGAAGGAAGGACACGCTAACATGGTTAAATTAGAAGGTGGCGTGGAGGTTGTACCACAGATAGAAGCAATAGTTAAGGCTTCAATTCCTGTTTGCGCCCACATTGGACTTACACCTCAGTCAATTAATGCATTTGGCGGTTTTAAGGTACAGGGAAAAACGGAAGCTGCTGCAAGAAAATTAATTGAAGATGCAAAGGCGGTACAGGCAGCAGGAGCTACCATGGTTGTTCTTGAAGCAGTTCCAGCCAAGTTGGCAACAAAAATTACGGAAATGCTTGATATTCCAACTATTGGAATTGGTGCCGGAAACGGATGTGACGGACAGGTATTGGTATATCAGGATATGTTGGGAATGTTTACAGACTATGTTCCAAAATTTGTAAGACAGTTTGCCAATGTAGGTGAAGTAATGAAACAGGCATTTACAGATTACATCAATGCAGTTGGTGATGGAAGCTTTCCGAAGGAAGAAAACACATACAAAATTGATGATGAGATAATTGATAAATTATATTAAGGAGATAAAAAAATGAAGGTTGTAACAACAGTTAAAGAAGTAAGAGATTATGTAAAACAGTGGAAGAAAAATGGAGAAACAGTAGGATTTGTGCCTACTATGGGATATTTACACGAGGGACACGGAAGCCTTATTACAGCTGCAAGAAACAACAATGACAGAGTTGTAGTAAGTATTTTTGTAAACCCTATGCAGTTTGGTCCCACTGAGGACTTAGAAAGTTATCCGAGAGATTTGGAAAAAGACAGTAAATATTGTGAAAGCCTTGGGGCAGATTTAATATTCCATCCGGAACCATCAGAAATGTATCACGATGACTTTAGCACATATGTAGATATGTCAGTGCTTACAGAAGAATTATGTGGACTTAGCAGACCGGTACATTTCAGAGGTGTATGTACTGTTGTAAATAAATTATTTAATATTGTACAGCCTGATCGTGCTTATTTTGGAGAAAAGGATGCTCAGCAGTTAGCCATAATTAAACATATGGTGCAGGATTTAAATATGGACATTGAAGTTATCGGATGCCCTATTGTAAGGGAAGAAGACGGCCTTGCAAAAAGCTCAAGAAACACATATCTTTCACCGGAAGAGAGAAAGGCAGCATTAATATTAAGCCAGACAGTGGAATTATGTAAGAAGCTTATTGCTGATGGAGAGACAGACGCAGATGTTGTTGTGTCAAAAATGAAGGAAAACATTGAAAAGGAACCTTTGGCAAAAATTGATTACGTTAAGGCGGTAAATGGTTTAACAATGCAGCAGCAGAAGGAAATAAAGGCACCAATGCTTATTGCCATGGCAGTATATATTGGAAAAACAAGATTAATTGACAATTATATTTTAGGGTAAATGAAGGAGAATATATGCAGATAAATATGTTAAAAAGTAAGATTCATAGAGCAACAGTAGTTCAGTCAGAGCTTGATTATGTAGGTAGCATAACCGTAGATGAGGCGTTGATGGAAGCTGCAGGAATATATGAATACGAAAAGGTACAGATAGCCGATGTAAACAATGGCAACAGATTTGAAACTTATGTTATTGCCGGTGAGAGAAATTCAGGAATGATTTGTCTTAACGGGGCAGCAGCTCACATGGTGAATATTGGAGATAAAATCATTATTATGTGTTATGCACAAATGACACCTGAGGAAGCAAAGAAAAATAAGCCTAAGGTTGTTTTTGTGGATGATGATAATAAGATGACAAGGCTTACAAATTATGAAAAGCACGGTAAGTTGTTTGACATAATGAAGGAAGCATAGTTAATGGAGTTTTGTATGGATAAAATATTGCAGAATAAAACAGTTGTATTGGGAGTTACAGGCAGTATTGCAGCTTATAAAATAGCTAATTTAGCCAGTATGCTGGTAAAAAAAGGGGCAAAGGTTCACGTTATTATGACGAAAAATGCCACAAATTTTATTAATCCCATAACTTTTGAAACCCTTACGGGAAATAAGTGTCTTGTGGATACCTTTGACAGAAATTTTGAATTTAGCGTGGAACATGTTTCATTGGCAAAGGCGGCAGATGTATTTATGGTGGCTCCTGCCAGTGCCAATGTTATAGGCAAAATAGCAAATGGAATAGCAGATGATATGCTTACAACTACTATTATGGCAGCTAAATGCCATAAAATCATATCGCCTGCAATGAATACCAACATGTTTGAAAATCCTATTGTTCAGGACAACATAGCAAAGTTAAAAAACTATGGTTACGAAGTAATAGAGCCTGATAGCGGATATCTTGCATGTGGAGATGTGGGAGCAGGGAAAATGCCTGACCCGGAGGTTTTAGAAAGTTATATTATTAAGGAAGTTGCTTTTGAAAAGGACTTAAAGGGAAAGAAGGTTTTAATTACTGCGGGTCCTACCATGGAAAAAATTGACCCTGTGAGATTTATAAGTAATCATTCCACAGGAAAGATGGGATATGCCCTGGCAAAAATTGCCATGCTTCGTGGTGCAGATGTTACCTTGGTTACAGGAAAAACATACATTAAAAAGCCTGATTTTGTAAAAATAGTTGAAGCCTACAGTGCAAAGGAAATGTTTAATGCAGTTAATGGTGAATTTGAAAATCAGGATATTGTAATTATGAGTGCAGCCGTAGCTGATTATCGGCCAAAAACAGTGGCTTTAGAAAAAATCAAAAAGCAGGATAAGGATGCTGTCATTGAGTTGCAGCGCACAGATGATATTTTAGGAACAATGTCTGCTAAAAAGACAAAACAGTTTATGTGTGGATTTTCAATGGAAACAGAAAATATGATTGAAAATTCCAAGGCAAAACTTAAAAAGAAGAATCTGGATATGATTTGTGCCAACAACTTAAAGGTATCAGGTGCCGGTTTTGGAACAGACACTAATGTAGTAACAATCATAACAGAGGATGGCGCAAATGAACTTCCTATTGAGTCTAAGGAAAAGGTGGCATATGATATTATAAGTGAGATTGTTGGAAGGTTGTAATGGTAGGCGGATTTTTGAGGAAGATAGATTTCTGAAAAAATTATATTAGGATTTGTGGAAAGGATTTTACATGAAGAATATTGTATATAAAATGTTATCAGCCATTGTGACACTGGCGGTTCTTATAGGTTGCATAACCATTGGCACGGGAACTGTTTTTGCGGCAACTGCTCCATGGACTAAAAATGAAAATGGACAGTTTGTAAATGGAAATGGTGACATAATAAAAGGTGCAACTATGAAAGGTATTGACGTAAGTCATTACAACGGCAACATAGATTGGAAAACAGTAGCTGAAAGTGATATAGATTATGCCATTATACGATGCGGATACGGCAATGATCAGACCAATCAGGACGATAAATATTGGCAGCAAAATGTGAAAGGTTGCGAAGATAATAACATTCCATATGGTGTGTATATTTATTCCTATGCTACTACTAAAGAAATGGCATTAAGTGAGGCAAAACACGTTTTAAGACTTGTTGACGGTCATAAATTAAGCTTTCCTATATATTATGATGTGGAGGCTGATGTTCAGAAGAAGCTTACTAAGTCACAGATTACAGAATTAATAGACACTTTTTCTAAGGAAATAATGAAGCAGGGTTATGAATGTGGAGTATATTCTAATTTAGACTGGTGGATTAATAGAATAGAGAGCAAAGTGGCTACAAATCCTAATTATTTTAAGTGGGTTGCACAATATAACAATGTGGGAACAAACTTTGGTTATAATTATGAAATGTGGCAATATACGGAGTCAGGAACAGTGGCTGGTGTAAATGGAAAGTGTGATATTAATTTCTGGTTGGCACCGGTAAGAGATAGTACATACAATGCAAGAAATTATAAGCCTATAATTGAACCGGCAACTGAAAAGCCAACAACTAAGCCGGCAGTTAAGGTTACTGCACCAAAAACTTCCACCATCAGCAAGCTTGCCAAAGGAAAGAAAAGTGCTAAGATAAGCATCAAAAAAGTTAAAGGAATAAAAGGATATCAGATACAATATTCCACTGTTAAATCCTTTAAGAAAAAAAATACCAAAACAAAAACAACCACAAAAAATGTTCTTACCATAAAGAAATTAAAGTCCAAAAAAGTATATTATTTTAGAGTTAAAGCTTACAAAATGGATGGAAAGAAAAAGGTATATTCAAAGAAGTGGAGTAAGGTTAAGAAGGTAAGAGTAAAATAGTGAAGCAGAAATAGGGGAAAAGTAGGAGTAAGGAAACAAAGGAAAAATAGAATGGTAAAATAGAAATCTCCGTTTTCAGGTTTTAAAACTTAGAAGCCGGAGATTTTTTGCGTAAAATCAAATAAATAAAGAGCCGGGCTCTAAGGATTATAAATCGTTAAAGCCACAGCCCGAAGTTACAGAATTGATTCCTAATAGGGATTTCCATTAAAATCTTTATGAAATTCATTTGATAAAGAAGTGTCGCGTTCTACTGCGTTATTGAAATCATTAATTAAAAATACGGCATTTTTAACGGAATTCCTCAGAACTTTATATAAAAATTTTGTTTGCTGTCTGCATTTTTTGTTAATACCTGGTTTAATAACGTGACCGTTTAGTTTTTTATAATTCATAGTCATATGGAAACAGGTATCTATGAGATGTCTTTTGAAAAATCCCGGAGCTACAAAAAATCTTTTTAAAAATTTCATCCATTTAAGACTTTCTAAAATAATTTTAGAAGATAAATTTTCATAAAATGAAACCATGCTTAATGCAGTTTCCCTGTTTGCAGGAATAAGGTAATCCATAGGGTAATATTGGGGGATATAATTATCCTTTGATATCATAAGATGTTCTAAGTCACCCTCTATTTCAACATGACCGCAGCCTGTTATTTCCATAAATTTATTTACATAAGGATGGCAATTGCAGTCAAGGGTAAAATGGCATATAAATCCCAAAATATAACTATATTCAGGGCTGTTTTTGCCATATTTTTTTATAACGGAAACAGCATGTTCCATAAAATCATAAACATCCTGCCTATGATGTTTAACACCAGTCTGGTTTATTTTATTAATATAAAATGCTCTGTAAAAAAACAGAAAATCCGGTCCTTGAAGTCCTATGCGGAAGGAGTCAGGAAATTTTCGTATAATATCTTTTGTGTCGCCAGATAATTTGGCAATGACTAATTTGCCAAATTTATTATGTGCATAAGTTGATGGCATAAAATCACCCCCATAAAATAACTTTACCTTAGTTTAACACATAAGGAAAGAAGATAAAACATTAAAATTTGCAGGTTGTATTTGGATAAAACATTAAGTATGTCAGTTGCATTTTAGCAGACAATATTGTACAGTAAATAAATAGCTTTGACAGGGTAGAACATTTAGCGGAGCCTGATTAATGAAAAATTAAATGAAAATTATCAGGTTAATGAATGTATTTAACCGAATTATTTGTATGTGAAAATTCATTTTATTATATGTTACGATTGGAGAAAAAATGTCAGGAAAATTAATGTCAGATAAATTTAGAGCATTATCATTTACGGCAAAAATTCAATATATTTGGGAATTTTATAAATTAAGAATTACTATTGTGGTTCTGTCCATTGCCCTTGGGACGGCAATAATACATGGAGTGGCAACAAATAATAGAAAACCATTGTACTGTGCAGTGTTTAATGACTTAAATAACGAAAAAATAGAGGATCGTGTTAAGGAAAAGTATTCCGAGTACACAGGTTGCAAAAAAAATGATATTAAAGTGGACACGGGATATGGTTTTAAAATGTCAGATGAATACGGTTACAACCGCATTGATGCAGGCTCATCCATTAGATTTATGAGTGTTCAGTCAGCAAAAGAAATGGATGTAATTATTACTGACAGAAGCTCACTTTTATGGGTAAAAAGTGAAGGTTTTCTTGTTGGGGTAAAGGATGTGTTGCCGGAGGATTTATACAAGAAATTGGAACCATATTTTGTGTATGCCAGGTTTGAAAAAGAAACAGACAAGGATAAAAATGACGGTGTAGTATATGGACTTGATATATCTGATACTGAATTTTACAAGGGTTACAGTGATAATTACAAGGATGCAGTTATAGCTTTTCCGGAATTCTCTAAAAATAAAGAGGCGGCAGTAAAATTTGTAAAATGCGTATACGGCATAAAAGAGTAGGACACTGTGAATTAGGAAAAAACATAAAAACTACAGGTACCGGTTTTCAAATATATTGAAGACCGGTATTTTTGTATCCGGACGGGGAATGTTTATAAATTTGAATTTCCAAATTTTTGGGCTTGATTTATATTTCAAAATGGGATATACTAAACGAAACAGAACAAATGTTCGAGAAAAAGGAGCAGACAATGGAAATACAGCAGGACATGACCATTTCAGAAAAATTAAAAATTCTTACAGATGCAGCCAAGTATGATGTTGCCTGCACCAGCAGTGGCGTTGACAGGAATAATAAAGGTAAGGGTATGGGAGATGCCCATGCCTGTGGCATTTGTCATACTTTTGCTTCAGACGGAAGATGTGTTTCTTTATTAAAAATTTTATATACAAATGAATGTATTTATGATTGTAAATATTGCATTAACAGAAAGTCTAATGATGTGAAGAGGGCTTCTTTTACACCGGATGAAGTGTGTAGGCTGACCATGGAATTTTACAGAAGAAACTATATTGAAGGTCTTTTTTTAAGCTCAGGCATTTTAAAAAGCCCTGATTTTACTATGGGACTTATATATGAAACACTGTGGAAGCTTCGTAATGAACATCATTTTTTCGGATACATTCATGTAAAGGCAATTCCCGGAGCTTCGCCGGAAATCATTGAAAAAATAGGATTTTTAGCAGACAGAATGAGCACTAATCTGGAGTTACCTACTAAGGAGAGTCTAAAAGCACTGGCTCCTAATAAGAATCAGAAGAATATACTTGCACCTATGCGGCAGATACAGGCTGGAAGCGGAAATCTTATTGCCCCGGTGAATGATGGATACAGTCTTGTTACAAGAAGGGGTAACAAGATGAAGTCTAAGTTTGTTCCGGCAGGTCAGAGCACCCAGATGATTATCGGGGCAACTCCTGAGACAGATTATCAGCTAATGTCTGTAACAGAATATATGTATAAGGAATACAAGATGAAGAGGGTGTTTTATTCAGCATTTGTTAATGTAAATCATAACATTGATGCACCTGCACCGGTAGGTACTAATCCGCTTTTGCGGGAACACAGGCTGTATCAGGCAGACTGGCTTTTAAGATATTACGGTTTTATGGTAAATGAACTTTTAAATGAAAAAAGACCTAATTTTAACGTGGTTTTAGACCCAAAATGTGACTGGGCAGTAAATCATCTGGAGCGGTTTCCGGTGGAAATTATGAGGGCAGATTATTATACATTGTTGAGGGTTCCGGGAATTGGAGTAAAGTCAGCTAAAAGAATTACATCAGCAAGGAGATATAACAATCTTAATTTTGAAAGTTTGAAAAAGATGGGAGTTGTATTAAAAAGGGCAGCTTATTTTATTACCTGCAACGGGAAAACTATGTTTCCTCTTAATATGAATCAGGATTTTATAGCCAGAAGTCTTGCAGATACAGATAAAAGGCAGACATACGCTATAGAGCAGGATACAACATATAAGCAGATGACCCTTATGGATATGGGAGTGAGAGTTAATGAATAATATTACGTTAGTTTGCCATGAAAGTTTTGATGGAATAATGACTGCCGTTTATGACGGCTGGGTATATATGAATAGAGGATACAATGTGAGCATACATCCGGGGGAAAATTACGCACCTACATTTTTCTCTCAATTTGTGCCTGTTGAGACAGATTTGGAAAAGGCGGTAAAGGTAGCTAAGTCTATCAGGGTAAAGATATCATTAGAGGCATATACGATGGTTTTCAGAGCATGCATGCATTATGAAGAAGACCGGGGGGATGCCGTTTTCGGTTTCCTGAAAGTTGGATATAATGTTGGGGCAAAGGTAACTAAAATGCTGGGAAATGAGTATGTGATGCGGGTTATGGAATTAAGCAGAAAAGCAGTAAATGAGGCACATTTATATAAGGGATTTATTAGATTTGATGAATTGAGGGGAGGAGTTTTATTTGGAAAAATTGAGCCTAAGTGTGATGTTATTCCTCTTTTAACAGAGCATTTTAAAAACAGATTTCCAGGAGAAGACTGGATTATATATGACACAAAAAGAAAAAAGTCAGCAGTTCACAGGCATGATTCAGAGGTTATTTTAGTTGAAGGAAGAGATATAGAAGTAGTAACTGAGGGACTTCAAAAGGATGATGAATACAGAGATTTATGGAAGGTGTTTTTTGATACAATAGGTATTGATGAAAGGTACAATCCGAAATGCCAGCAGACAAATCTTCCACAATGGTACCGAAAGTATATGATAGAAATGAAATAATATTACAAATATTACAAAGATTTAAGCGTATTTTCTTCACTTTTTATTGCTTTAGTGTTATACTAACCGAAGTAGTTTTGCCATATTGTAATGGTTGGCAAAATTAATAACACAAGATTTATTGTACTATTCTAGGAGGAATCGATGAGCAAAGTTAAACGTGTGTATGTAGAGAAAAAACAGCCATATGCTGTTACTGCAAAAGAACTTACAGAGGATATTAAAGGATATCTGGAGATTGATGGTTTAAAAGAAGTTAGGGTTCTTGTAAGATATGATGTTGAAAATCTTTCAGAGGACACATATAAAAAGGCATTAACTTCAGTATTTTCAGAACCGCCTGTTGATGATGTTTATGAAGAAACATTCCCATATGATGAAGCAAATTCAAAAGTATTTAGTGTTGAGTTTTTGCCGGGACAGTTTGATCAGAGAGCAGATTCAGCGGTACAGTGTGTTAAGTTTTTAAACGAGGATGAGAATCCTGTTATAAAAACAGCTACAACATATGTTTTAGTTGGCGATATATCAGATGCAGAATTTGAGCAGATTAAAAATTACTGCATAAATCCGGTAGATTCAAGAGAAACAGGCTTGGAAAAACCGGAAACTTTAGTTACAGAGTTTGAAGAACCGGCAGATGTTATTATATTTGACGGATTTAAAGATATGGAAGAAAAGCCTCTTAAAGAGCTTTATGATTCCCTTGGACTGGCTATGACATTTAAGGATTTTCTTCATATCCAGAATTATTTCAAAAATGAAGAAAACAGAGATCCATCCATGACAGAAATAAGAGTGTTGGATACTTATTGGTCTGACCATTGCCGTCACACTACATTTAACACTGAACTTACAGATGTTAAGTTTGATGAAGGATATTTCAATGAACCAATTGAGAAAACCTATGAGAGTTATTTAGATACCAGAAAAGACGTTTTTGGTGAAAGAAAAGATAAGTTTGTATGCCTTATGGATTTAGCACTTATAGCTATGAGAAAGTTAAAGAAGGAAGGCAAGTTAGATGATCAGGAAAAATCAGATGAAATTAACGCATGTAGTATTGTGGTGCCTGTAGAAGTAGATGGACAGACAGAGGAATGGTTAGTAAACTTCAAAAATGAAACACATAACCATCCTACAGAAATTGAACCTTTTGGTGGCGCAGCAACGTGTCTTGGAGGAGCTATAAGAGATCCGTTGTCAGGACGTACTTATGTATATCAGGCTATGCGTGTTACAGGAGCAGCAGATCCTACTAAGCCAATGAGTGAAACTCTTCACGGAAAGCTTCCACAGAAGAAATTAGTTCAGGGTGCCGCTAACGGATATAGTTCATATGGAAACCAGATAGGTCTTGCAACAGGATTGGTAAAAGAAATTTATCATCCTGATTATGTTGCAAAGAGAATGGAAATAGGTGCAGTTATGGGTGCAGCCCCAAGACGTGCCGTTCAGAGATTAACATCTGATCCGGGAGATATTATTATTCTTCTTGGTGGAAGAACAGGACGTGACGGATGTGGTGGAGCAACAGGCTCATCAAAGATTCACACAGAAGAGTCTATTGAAACATGTGGTGCAGAAGTACAGAAAGGTAACGCACCTACAGAACGTAAGTTACAGAGATTATTTAGAAGAGAAGAGGTCAGCCACATAATTAAGAAATGTAATGACTTTGGTGCCGGCGGTGTGTCAGTAGCTATTGGCGAATTGGCAGACGGACTTCATGTAAATTTAGATAAAGTTCCTAAGAAATATGCAGGATTAGACGGGACAGAAATAGCTATTTCAGAATCTCAGGAAAGAATGGCTGTTGTAGTTGATAAAGATGACGTAGAACAGTTCCTTAAGTATGCAAATGAAGAGAACTTAGAAGCTACAGTTGTAGCTTACGTTACAGAAGAACCTAGACTGGTTCTTGAATGGAGAGGAAAGGAAATTGTTAATATTTCAAGAGCTTTCCTTGATACAAACGGTGCTCATCAGGAAACAACAGTTGAGGTGGATATGCCTGATGAAGAAAAGAATTTCTTCAAGAAACCGGTTGTAGATGATGTAAAAGATAAGTGGCTTGAAACATTATCAGATTTAAATGTATGTTCACAGAAGGGACTTGTTGAAAAGTTTGACGGTTCAATTGGAGCAGGTTCAGTGTTTATGCCACATGGTGGAAAATACCAGAAGACAGAAACACAGACTATGGTGGCAAAGTTACCTGTACTTAAAGGAAAATGTGATACGGTAACAATGATGAGTTATGGATTTGATCCGTATCTTTCAAGTTGGAGCCCATATCACGGGGCAATTTACGCAGTAGTTGACTCTATTGCAAAAGTAGTTGCCAGTGGTGGTGATTATAAGAAGATTCGTATGACTTTCCAGGAATACTTTAGAAGAATGACTGAAGAACCACGTCGTTGGAGCCAGCCATTTGCAGCACTTCTTGGTGCATATGACGCACAGATGGGATTTGGTTTACCATCAATAGGTGGTAAGGATAGTATGTCAGGAACATTTAATGATATTGATGTACCACCGACACTGGTTTCATTTGCAGTGGATGTTGCAAAGGAAAAAGATATTATAACACCTGAATTTAAAGCAGCAGGTAATAAGATTGTTAAATTTGAAATTGTAAGAGATCAGTATGAGAAGCCTGTTTATGAAGAAGTGATGAAGCTATACGATAAGATTCATGACATGATTCAGAATGGAGTAATTATTTCAGCATATGCTCTTGAAAGCAAGGGTATTATACCGGCAGTAAGTAAGATGGCATTTGGTAATAACATTGGTGTAAGCATCAGCGGAAGAATACCTGGCGCTGATTTGTTCGCACCATCATTTGGTGATATTATTGCTGAAATACCGGCAGATAAATTAGATGATATAACAGCAAGCTATGTTTTAATAGGTGAAACAAATGATAAGGCTACATTTGAATATGGCTACGATTCAATACCTATGGATGAAGCATTAAAGGTATGGGAGAAGCCATTAGAGAAGGTATTCCCAACAAGAAGTCATAATGATAAGTCATTATTAGATACACCTGTTTATGACAAGGGCAGCATATATGTATGTAAGAATAAAGTAGCAAAACCAACAGTATTTATTCCTGTATTTCCGGGAACAAACTGTGAATATGACTCAGCTAAGGCTTTTGAAAATGCAGGTGCAAATGTTATAACAAAGGTATTTAAAAACCTTACACCTGAAGATATCAGAGATTCAGTTAATATCTTTGAAAGGGCTATTTCACAGGCACAGATTATTATGTTCCCAGGTGGATTTAGTGCAGGTGATGAACCTGACGGTTCAGCTAAGTTCTTTGCTACAGCATTTAGAAATGCAAAGATTGAAGAGGCAGTACACAAATTGCTTAACGAGAGAGACGGTTTGGCATTAGGTATTTGTAATGGATTTCAGGCACTTATAAAGTTAGGCTTGGTTCCTAACGGAAAAATTACAGGACAGGATATTAATTCGCCAACACTTACTTATAACACAATTAACCGTCACGTATCAAAGATGGTATATACAAAGGTTGTATCTAATAAGTCGCCTTGGTTACAGAAAGCAGAATTAGGTGGTGTATATGTAAATCCTGCATCCCATGGAGAAGGAAGATTTGTAGCACCTGAAAGCTGCATAAAAGAATTGTTTGCTAACGGTCAGGTAGCAACACAGTATGTAAACGAACAGGGTATACCAACAATGGATGAAGAGTGGAATGTAAATGGTTCATACTATGCAATAGAAGGTATAACAAGTCCGGATGGAAGATGCTTAGGTAAAATGGCTCACATAGAAAGAAAAGGCACATCAGTTGCCACAAACATCTATGGTGAACAAGACCTTAAAGTCTTTGAATCAGGCGTTGAATACTTTTCGTAAGCAAAGCCATGCATAAATAAAAGTGAAAAGGCTCGATGAAAGCTTGCTTTCAAGAGAGCATTTTCACTTTTATTTATATAGGGCGCAGCCCGAAACGAAATAGACCGAAGGTCTATGAGTTGCATGGCTTTGCATTCTCAAAAAGGTGTGCGCAGCCCGAAACGAAATAGACCGAAGGTCTATGAGTTGCATGGCTTTGCATTCTCAAAAAGGTGTGCGCAGCCCGAAACGAAATAGACCGAAGGTCTATGAGTTGCATGGCTTTGCATTCTCAAAAAGGTGTGCGCAGCCCGAAACGAAATAGACTTTCACAACTACCAAATAAAAGGAGGTACCGACTATGAGTTATTTAAAAAATCTAAAATGGGAAATGATTATCTACTCATTGCTAAGCATTTTAATGGGAATACTTATGTGGAAATATCCCGGCAAAATAATGACAGGAGTATGCGTTATTTTGGCAATGATTTTGTTTGTAATGGGAATCAGAAATATCATTGAATACAAAAGAAGCAATGTAATAAAAGACTTTTACAGATATGAATTAGTGGTAGGCATAGTGCTTATTGCAGCAGGAATACTTGTATTAGCATGCATGAAACTTATATTATCAATTATAACTTATGTTATAGCAATAATAATCATAATAAGTGGATTAATGAAAGTTGAAAATGCCATTGACCTTAAAAGAATGGGCAACCATTGGGTGCCATTACTCGTATTTGCCATAATATGTATTCTTTTGGGAATTTCAGTTTTAATGATGCCAATGAATTCCAATGATAATGGAACAAAGACTGCAGGCGATTTCTTTATTCAATGCACAGGTATTATCTTTGCCGTTACAGGACTGATTGACCTTATTACAACGTTATCTGTTTCAGGAAAAATAAAACGTTGGACCATAGAGCAGATAGCTTTTGATGCCGATAGAGATATAGAAGACGAAATAATAGAAGATGGTGATGATGACTAAACTATCCTATTAAAAAAATAGAAGATGGTGACAATGACTAATCTATTCTAATTAAATAATAGAAGATGGTGACCATAACTAATCCGTCCTAATTAAAAATATCGTAAGAACTAATATTGAAAAAAGAATAAATAGCACAATTATATAAGTGCATATAAAAATCCACTTAGCAAACACCCGTTAAAGAGTAATGCTATGTGGATTTTTTAGTAAAGTATGTCTGGTACACCACTTAAATAAATACAACATTATTGGCACTGTAACAACATCATTTGTGCTAACACAATAAACGCATTATCGTCATAAAATTTCCATTATGGTAACATATGTCCGGCTGACAAATAAAGACGGTACCATTCGGAACGTTCTAATTTAACAGAGGTTGCAGCCGCAATCTCTTTCATTCTTGAAAGCTTTGTAGTGCCGGCTATAACCTGCATATTGGCAGGGTGCCTTAAAATCCATGCAGTAGCAATGGTGGTTGGAGTAACATTATACTTATCTGCTAATTCATTTAGGACTTTATTAAGTTCCGGATATTTGTCACTGCCAATAAAAACACCTTCAAAAAATCCATATTGGAAAGGCGACCATGTCTGAATAGTTATATCTTTTAGACGACAGTAATCTAAAACACTTCCGTCCCGGTCAATTGCACCATCAGTAAGCATATTAACTTCCATACCATTAGCTACAATATTAGAAAAAGGAATACTATATTGAATTTGGTTTACAACCAGCTTTTGTCTAACATATTTCTGAAGCAGTTCCATTTGCATAGGTTTTTGGTTAGAAACACCAAAATGTCTAACCTTTCCTGAGCTTTCCAAAATATCAAAAGCCTGGGCAACCTCTTCCGGTTCCACCAATGCATCCGGGCGGTGAAGTAAAAGAATATCAAGATAATCAGTACCTAATCTTTTAAGAATGCCATCCACAGAATTGATAATGTGTTCTTTGGAAAAATCGTACATTACACCGGGAATGATTCCACATTTTGATTGAAGAACAATATCCTCACGGTTAATATTCATATTAGAAAGAGCCTGTCCAAAAAGTTTCTCACATTCGCCACCTGCGTAAATATCAGCATGGTCAAAAAAATTAATTCCAAGTTCAATACATCCCTCGATATAACTGCTAAGGGCTTTTTCATCTAAGCAGTTAATTCGCATACATCCGGCAGCAACTGCTGGAACATGAAAATCTGTATTGCTTAATTTTATTGTATTCATCTTGTTGCCTCCTTGTTAATTCATAATACCTGATAAAGATTTCCTTTTATAATATGATGTGTGTGCAAAAATACATTATGCCACTCGCTTACATCATATTCTACTTAAAAATCATACTCATAGTATACTATTTTAGCAGCAAAAAAGTAATGCCTTATTAAAACAAAAGCAATTTTATTATAAACAAGTACCCTTTGCCTAAAAATACATATATTAATATATAAAACATTGTGGGGAAAATAAATGATAGAAGACATGCTAACTAATAAATGCAATTTTTCCAGTGTAAAGCCAGCACTGGTTGCACTTCCGTATCCGGAAATAAAGGTAAAAGAAAGAAACAAGGCGTATGCAGAGTTGCTTGCATTGGATTATTGCGGTCAGTCATCTGAAATGACATCAACCATGCAGTATATAAATCAGGAAGGAAGAATGTCCGGCAATAAATGCGAGATAGCTCAAATTATATTGGGAATAGCCATGGCAGAAATGATTCATCTTCAAAAATTAGGAGAATTAATATGCCTGTTGGGAGGAACATTAGATTTTACAACAAAAAATTCCACAGGAAGGCAGGTAATGTGGTCACCGTCTAATGTAAAAATAGGTGGAGATATACGAAATATGCTGTGGGCAGACATTGAAGGTGAGCGAATTGCCATTAACCAGTACCGCCGACATATGAATATGATAAAAGATAAAAATATCAATCAGATAATGGCAAGAATAATAAAAGATGAAGAATATCATATTATGTTGCTTAGGGCGTTGCTGGATAAATAAAATTAAAAACTAATAAGCAGATTCCGGAATGAAATAATATGGTGCCGGAATCTGCTGCTTTGTATTAAGAATATGTAGTTAAAAAAATTACCTATAAGTAACCACTACATCGTTCCTTCTTATATATGTCCCTCCATCAGGAATAAGACTTTCGTCTCCACGTTTTATAAGGGCAATTAGCACATTCTCAGGGAGATCTAAATCCTGAATACGCTTGTCACACCAGCTGTGATTTTTGTCAATAACCACTTCTTCAAGATTCTCTTTTCCGGAAGGTTCATAGGAAGGAACACTTAATATAACGCTGTCGCCTCCAAGGATTTTCGTATCACCATTGGGAATAATGGTGTCGCCATTTCTTTTTATCATAATGGCAAGGGAATTGGTAGGCATATTAACATCACTTACAAGCTTATTTTCCCAGTTGTGTCCTTTAGGTATATACATTCGCATTAATGTAATGGCAGATTCTTCCTGATAATCGTTGAAAGTTTTACGGACATCATCATTGTCATCAATCATATTAAGTTTTCTGGCTACATAGGGAATTAAGGTACCCTGTATTGCTACGGAAAACAGTGCCACCATAAAAACTATGTGAAAAATGTCAAAAGGAACATCCCTGCCACTGGCTACAACCATAATGGAAAACACAATGGAGGCAGCACCACGCAGTCCTGCCCATGAAACTAAAAGACATTGCCTGTAACTACATTTAAAAGGTGCTAATATTGAAAAAACGGCTATAGGTCGTGCTATTAGCGTTAAAAATATTGCAATGAAAAGAGACGGAATTATAATTGCCACAAACTTATGAGGAAATGCAAGAAGTCCTAACAAAAAGAAAATAAGAATTTGCGCCAGACTTGTAAGTCCGTCAAAAAAAGGAATCATAATTTTTTTATTTTTAATTTTACTGTTTCCTAATATTATTCCTAAAAGATACACAGTTAAAAAGGCATTTCCGTCAATGGCAGTTGAAACACCAAAGGAAAAAATAATAAGGGCAATCATAAAAATAGTATCTAATCCATCGGAAATAAGGGAGGTTTTTGTAAGAATTACAATACCTAAACCAGCAATGATTACTCCAATAGCAATACCGTAAACAATCTGTGCAAAAGTAAAATATGGAAGATTAGTAAGTTTCCCACCATTTAATATAATGATACCTATCATTGTAAGAAGGTATGAAACAGGGTCGTTACTACCACTTTCAATTTCTAAAAGAGGGGCAGTGCTATTTTTTAGATTAAGTTTTTTTGTCCTGAGAATAGAGAAAACACTGGCGGCATCAGTAGATGATAATACGGCACCAATAAGAAAACTTTCCGCATAACTAAGGTGTAAAACAAAATAGCAAAACACACCTGTTATGCCGGCAGTAATAAGTACCCCTACAGTAGACAGGCATATAGCACGTCCGGCAACATTTCCGGCAGTTTTCCACTTGGTATTAAAACCACCATAAAACATAATGAAACTAAGAGAAACAGTACATATTTTTTCTGCAAAGTCGTAGTTGTCAAACTGAATCTTAAAGAAACCATCGCATCCAAACAGCATACCGATAGTCATAAAAAGAATAAGAGCAGGCATACCAAATTTGCCGGAAAATTTGTCTGCTAATATACATGAAAATAAAACAATAGCAATTAAAGTGAGAGTTATTGCCATATAAAGCCTCCTTTCGATGATAAACTATGTCTATATTAACATAAAAATGACTTTAAAATGTTAGTTATTGCCATATAAAGCCTCCTTTCGATGATAAACTATGTCTATATTAACATAAAAATGACTTTAAAATGTTAGTTTATGATTTATATCCAATAGCCATTGATTTGGCTGTATTTTTTTGGTATAATTGTAAAATGTGTCGAAAGGGATAGAAATACAAAAACAGGAAAAGTAAAATGGGAAAATTTACAGGATATTTGATTTGTACAGATTGCGATGGAACATTAACATATGAACCGGGAAAAGTATCACAGGAAAATGCTGAAGCTATCAGATATTTTCAAAAAGAAGGTGGGTTGTTTACTTTAGCCACCGGGAGATTTCCCGACCATGCAAAGCTGTTTGAAGGTCAGTTCAAGGTGAATGCTCCCATAGTATCACTGAATGGTGCAGTTATTTATGATGAGAAAAGGGATAGGATTATTAAAACCTGGCATATGAACAGGAAAAAGACCCTTGAACTTTTAACATATGTAAATGACAACTGGAAGGAAGCAGAAACTTATTGGGTTAACACAATAAGTAAAGACGGTAAGTTTGAAAGTGCTCATTTTGATTCAAAGGAGCATAAAGGCGAACCTAAAGCTTTAGCCCGGTTTATGGACAGTTTAGACAGTGAACCGTTAAAAATATTGCTTTTCCAAAATGAAAATATAACCCCTAAACTTCAAAAGGATTTAAAGGAGAAGTTTGGAGAAGACTTCATATTTGATTTAAGCTGGCCGGAGGGCATTGAAGTAAACAGTGCACACAGTGGTAAGGGGGCAGCGGTCAGATACATGAAGGAACATTTAGGTATTGACATTCATACCACGTTAGGCATAGGAGATTATGAAAATGATATATCTCTTTTAGAATGTGCAGATATAGGCTATGCAGTGGGTAATGCTATTCCATATGTAAAGAAAATAGCAGACAGAATTACGGTTAAAAACACAGAAAATGCCATAGCCCAGATTATAATGGAATTGGGACAATTATAGAAAAATGTTACACTAAATAAAGAGGAGGGAACATTTTAGAAAAACGTTTCCGATGAACTGCCGCTGATCGAAGAAGGTGGCATCACATATTATACAAGGAGGAGATAGAGATGGATAAAAAGAAAAAAAATATAATTGCCATAGCATTAGTAGCAGTTATAGTAATTGCAATAATAGTGGCAGTAGTTGTTTCAAAAAAAGGCAAAGATAGTGATACACCGCAGACTAATAACGCAACAGCAGCTCAGGTTGAGACAACAGTGAAAGCAGGTAATGAAAATGTGACAACAGCTGAAAATGGTAACGAAGATTTACCGGTAGCAGGTGATGAAACAACAGCAAAAAGCAAAAAAAACTCAAAAAAGAGCAGCAAAAAAGGTAATAAGAACAATAAAGAAACAAACTACTGGGATAATATTTCTATTATAGAAGAATCTCAAAACAAAGAGCCAAAGACAAATAAAAAAGGCGAAACAGTAACAGAAGAATATCCGGGGCAGGATGACGGCTGGTCACCTATTGTATCACCGGATGATTTGAAAAAATAACATATAGTTGTAATTTTCAACAAGAAAACAAAAAAAATTGACTGGTGTGTTTACACCGGTCAATTTTTGTGTATAATATAATGTGGACCGACAGATACTTTAAAGAGAAACAGAAGTTTCGTGATTTAGAAAGGATACTGTATTGAAACAACAAGATTTTAATCAAAAAGTTGAAGAGCTGGTTGAAAAATGTCAGGGACAGAATAACCAGATAACAACATCAGAAATTAAAGATTATTTTTCAGAGGACAAGTTGACTGCAAAGCAGGAAATCACTATACTTGCGAGACTAAGTGAGGCTGAAATTAGCGTTGTTATGTCTGATGCAGAGCCAAAAAGTGCAGAAAAAGATGTGAAAGATGCTAAGAAACCGGAACCGGTTGAGGAAGGTAATGAGGAAGATGAGTTTGAGTCAGATTCACTAGATGATGTAGAACCAAGTGATTCAGACCTTGCTGCCGAACCGACTGATGAAGACATAGCATTGGTAGACATTGATGCAGAAGATTTATTAGGACCTACAGACGAGGATTTTGAAAATGATGATGAAGAGGCAGTAGAATTAGATGCCGTGGATTTGCTCGAGGGTGTAGGAACTGAAGATCCTGTAAGAATGTACTTAAAGGAAATTGGTACAGTAGCATTGTTGACCGCCGATGAAGAACTTGAACTTGCAAAACGTAAGACAGAAGGTGACGTTGCCGCAAAAGAGAAATTAATAGAGGCTAATCTCCGTCTTGTAGTTAGTATTGCAAAAAGATATACCGGACGTGGAATGAGTTTCCTTGATTTGGTTCAGGAAGGAAACTTAGGTCTTATTAAAGGCGTAGAAAAGTTCGATTATACTAAAGGTTACAAGTTAAGTACATATGCAACATGGTGGATTAGACAGTCCGTTACAAGAGCTTTAGCGGACCATGCCAGAACTATCCGAGTACCTGTTCATATGGTAGAAACTATTAATAGAATGTCAAAGATGCAGAGAAAACTTACTCTTGAGTTAGGTTATGAGCCATCTACTAAGGAATTAGCAGATGCCTTAGACATGACTGAGGAGAAGGTTTTAGAGATTATGCAGATTGCAAGAGAGCCGGCATCCCTTGAAACACCTATCGGTGAAGAGGATGACTCTAACTTAGGAGATTTTGTAGCAGACAATAATACGGTTACACCAGAAGCCAATATTGAGTCGGTTATGCTTCGTGAACATATTGATGTGCTGCTTAAGGATTTGAAGGATAGAGAAAGAGAAGTAATTATTTTACGATTTGGTTTAAGGGATGGACATCCGAGAACTCTTGAAGAAGTAGGAAAAATCTTTAACGTAACAAGGGAACGTATCAGACAGATTGAAGCAAAGGCATTAAGAAAACTGAGAAATCCTGTTAGAAGCAAAAAGATTAAAGACTTCCTAAATGATTAAAAATTTAAAGAAACAAAGGGCTGGTGGGAAGGTTTAACACATCAGAACTTAATAAAATCATAAAACTTAATATTTAAACTTAATTTTACTTGATTTTTTTGATAAAATAGTTTATAAAATTAAGTAAAGAACAAGAAAGAGGTGCAATGGGGCACCATAGTAGAGATACTATGTCCCTTTGCACCTCTTTTTTTACAGGAGGACAAATTCATGGATCAAAATGTGTTATTTGAAAAAGCAAAAGAAGATGGTTTGTATGATTCACGCTTTGAACACGACAACTGCGGTATAGGAGCTGTTGTAAACATCAAAGGCGTAAAAAGTCATGCCACAGTAGAAAATGCCTTAAAAATTGTAGAAAACCTTGAACATCGTGCAGGTAAAGATGCTGAAGGAAAAACCGGTGACGGTGTAGGTATTATGCTACAGATTTCCCACAAATTTTTTAAGAAGGTTACTAAACCTTTAGGCTTTGACATTGGAGGAGAAAGAGAATATGGCGTAGGTATGTTCTTCATGCCACAGGATGAGTTAAAGCGTAACAGGGAAATGAAAATGTTTGAAATCATTGCCCAGAAAGAGGGATTAGAGTTTTTAGGATGGAGAGAAGTACCTGTTCATCCGGAAGTATTGGGAACAAAGGCATTAGAGTGCATGCCACATATAATGCAGTGTTTCATTAAGAAACCGGAAGAAGTTGAAAAGGGAATAGCCTTTGACCGTATGCTTTATATAGTAAGAAGAGTTTTCTCTCACAGTAATACAGGAACATACACAGTATCTCTTTCCAGCAGAACTATTGTATATAAGGGAATGTTTCTTGTTAATCAGTTAGGTCCGTTTTTCGCAGACCTTATGGACAAAAATTACGAGTCAGCAATAGCTTTAGTTCACTCAAGATTTTCAACTAACACACAGCCAAGCTGGAGACGTGCACATCCAAACAGATTTATTGTTCATAATGGAGAAATTAATACAATCCGTGGTAACGCCGACAATATGCTTGCCAGAGAAGAATCCATGTCCAGCGAATATATGCAGAAGTCTTTGACAAAGGTTATGCCTGTAGTAGACACACAGGGCTCAGACTCAGCAATGCTTGATAATACATTAGAGTTTTTAGTAATGAATGGTGTAGATTTGCCATTGGCAGTTATGATGTGTATCCCTGAACCATGGGAGAAAAATGACACAATAAGCCAGTCAAAAAGAGACTTCTATCAGTATTATGCCACAATGATGGAACCTTGGGACGGACCTGCATCTATCCTGTTTTCCGATGGAGATTACATGGGAGCAATTCTTGACAGAAATGGTCTTCGTCCGTCAAGATATTATATTACAAATGATGACCAGCTGATCCTTTCTTCAGAGGTAGGTGTTTTAGATATTGATCCGTCTAAAATAGTTGCCAAGGAAAGACTTCGCCCGGGTCGTATGCTGTTAGTTGATACAGTAAATGGAAAGCTAATAGATGATGATGAATTAAAAGAAGAATATGCAGCAAGAAAGCCATACGGTGAATGGCTTAACAACAATCTTGTGTACTTAAAGGACATTCATATTCCTAATGTTAAGGTAGAAACATACGAAAAAGAAGAAAGACAAAGATTGCAGAAAAATTTTGGGTATTCTTTTGAAGATTTAAAGAGAATTATTCCGATGGCAAATAATGGAATGGAAGCTACAAAGGCAATGGGAAAAGATACACCTCTTGCAGTTTTAAGTGACAGAACCCATCCGTTATTTAACTACTTCAAGCAGTTATTTGCACAGGTTACTAATCCTCCAATTGATGCAATCAGAGAGGAAATAGTAACTTCTACATCGGTATATATTGGTAAAGACGGAAATATCTTAGAGGAAAAGCCGGAAAACTGTAAAGTATTGAAGATTCACAATCCGATACTTACTAATACGGATATTTTGAAACTTAAAAACATTAATGTACCGGGATTTAAAACAGCAGTTGTTCCTATTGTATATTACAAGGGAATATCTCTTGAAAAAGCTATAGATCAGGTATTTGTGGATGTGGATAAGGCACACAAAGATGGAGCTAACATTATTATCTTATCAGATAGAGGAGTGGATGAGTACCATGTACAGATTCCATCATTGCTGGCAGTTTCGGCAGTACATCAGTATTTAGTTAAAACAAAGAAAAGAACTACACTTTCTTTGGTATTAGAAAGTGGTGAGCCAAGAGCCGTACATCACTTTGCAACATTATTAGGATATGGTGCCAGTGCCGTTAATCCATACCTTGCCCATGACACCATTAAACAAATGGTAGAAGAGGAAATGATTAACAAAGATCCATATGCGGCAATTGATGATTACAACGAGGCAATACTTAGCGGAATAGTTAAAATTGCATCAAAAATGGGAATTTCAACTATCCAGTCATATCAGGGCTCACAGATATTTGAAGCAATTGGTATCAGTAAAGATGTTATAGATAAATATTTCACAGGAACAGTAAGCCGTGTGGAAGGAATTACATTAAAGGATATTGAAAACAGTGTTGAAACACTTCATTCTAAGGCATTTGACCCATTGGGATTAGATGTAGACCTTACATTGGAAAGCAGTGGTGACCACAAGCTTAGAAGCGGTAAGGAGGAACACAAGTACAATCCTGCTACTATTCATACATTGCAGCAGGCAACATGGACTAATAATTATGAGCTGTTTAAACAATATACTCATATGATAGATGAGGAAATGTCACCGGTACATTTAAGAGGTCTTATGGACTTTAATTATCCGGAAGACGGTGGTATTCCTATAGATGAAGTAGAAAGTGTTGATTCTATTGTAAAGAGATTTAAAACCGGTGCCATGTCATATGGTTCTATTTCACAGGAGGCTCATGAGACAATGGCTATTGCCATGAATATGATTGGCGGCCGTTCAAACTCAGGTGAAGGTGGAGAATCCGTAGAGCGTCTTACAATAGGAGAAGACGGACTTAATAAATGTTCAAAAATTAAACAGGTGGCATCAGGACGTTTTGGTGTTACATCAAGATATCTTGTAAGTGCTGAAGAAATTCAGATTAAAATGGCTCAGGGGGCAAAACCGGGAGAAGGCGGACACTTGCCTGGAAAGAAGGTTTATCCATGGGTAGCTAAAACAAGATATTCGACACCGGGAGTAAGTCTTATTTCACCACCACCACATCATGATATATATTCTATTGAAGATTTGGCACAGTTGATTTACGACTTGAAGAATTCTAACAGAGATGCAAGAATTTCAGTTAAATTAGTGTCAGAGGCAGGTGTTGGTACAGTTGCGGCAGGTGTTGCAAAGGCAGGTGCCCAGGTAATACTGATTTCAGGTTTTGACGGAGGTACCGGAGCAGCTCCTGAAAACTCAATTTACAATGCAGGACTTCCTTGGGAATTAGGATTGGCAGAAGCTCATCAGACTCTTATTGCCAACGGACTTAGAAATAAGGTTGTAGTGGAAACAGATGGTAAGTTAATGAGTGGTAGAGACGTGGCAATTGCAGCCATGCTTGGTGCAGAGGAATATGGATTTGCCACAGCACCTCTTGTAACAATGGGCTGTGTAATGATGAGAGTATGTAACCTTGATACATGTCCTGTAGGTGTGGCAACACAGAATCCTGAACTTCGTAAGAGATTTAAGGGAAAACCTGAATATGTAATTAATTTCATGAAGTTTATTGCTCAGGAATTAAGAGAATACATGGCTAAGTTAGGTGTAAGAACAATAGATGAATTAGTAGGAAGAGTTGATTTATTAAAGGTTAAAGACAATATTGCACCTGAGAGAGCAAAGGAAGTTGATTTGTCAAGAATCTTAAGCACAGATTTTGCAGACACAAGGGTTCAGTACCTAAAGAAAAATGTATATGACTTTAAGTTAGAAAGTACTAAGGATGTGACAGTTCTTCTTAAAAAATTAGGAAAGGCGCTGGAGGCTAAAAAGCCTGCAACAGTTGAGGTAGATGTAACTAACATTGACAGGTCATTTGGTACAATATTTGGTTCTGAAATAACAAAACGCTATAATGACACATTAGATGATGATATGTACATTATTAAATGTAACGGCGCAGGTGGTCAGAGCTTTGGTGCATTTATACCAAACGGCATGACAATTGAGCTTACAGGTGACAGCAATGACTACTTAGGAAAGGGATTGTCCGGTGGTAAAATTGTTGTTAAACCGCCAAAGGGTTCAACCTTTAAGCAGGATGAAAATATCATCATTGGAAACGTTGCCTTTTACGGTGCAACCAGTGGTAAAGCCTATATTAACGGTGTTGCCGGAGAACGTTTCTGTGTAAGAAATTCCGGTGCAACTACGGTAGTTGAAGGAGTAGGAGATCACGGATGCGAATACATGACAGGCGGACGTGTCGCAGTAATCGGTAAGGTAGGAAAGAACTTTGCAGCAGGTATGAGTGGCGGAGTTGCCTATGTACTAGATGAAAATAATGATTTGTACAGAAAGGTTAATAAGTCATTGGTATCTACGGAGGAACTTTCAAATAAGTACGATGTATTAGAACTTAAGGCAATGATAGAAGACCATGTTAAATATACAAATTCAGTTAAGGGTAAAGAAATCTTGGATAATTTTGAAGAGTACCTTCCGAAATTCAAAAAGATTATACCTTATGACTATAAGAAGATGCTTAACGCAATAGCAAAGATGGAAGAAAAGGGTCTTAATCCTGAACAGGCACAGATTGAAGCATTCTATGCAGCTACAAGATAGAGGAGGAAACGAAGATGGGTAAACCAACAGGATTTTTAGAATATGAACGTGAAGAAGCAAAGGCAACTTCGCCAAAAGAGAGAATAAAAAATTTTAACGAGTTCCACGAACCTCTGTCTGTGGATAAACAGAAATGTCAGGCTGCAAGATGTATGGACTGTGGAGTCCCGTTTTGCCAGAATGGTAAGGTTATAGCAGGAATGGTTTCAGGATGTCCTCTTAACAATTTAATTCCTGAGTGGAATGATTTGTTATACAACGGAAATATGGAGCAGGCTTATAATCGTCTTCATAAAACAAATAACTTTCCGGAGTTTACTTCAAGAGTTTGTCCGGCATTATGTGAGAAAGCCTGCACATGCGGTTTAAACGGTGATGCGGTAAGTGTCAGGGCAAATGAGCACCTTATTATAGAAAATGCTTATGAAAAGGGATATGCCAGTGCAAAGGCACCTCATGTAAGAACAGGAAAGAAGGTTGCTGTAATTGGCTCAGGCCCTTCAGGACTGGCAGTGGCAGATCAGCTTAATAAGCGTGGTCACAGTGTGACGGTATATGAAAGAGACGACAGAATCGGCGGACTTCTCATGTACGGTATTCCTAACATGAAATTAGAGAAGCATATTATTGACAGAAAAGTTAATATTATGAAGGAAGAGGGAGTTACATTTGTTACTAACACAAATGTAGGAAAAGATGTTAAGGCAGCAGATATTCTTAAGAAATACGATAAAGTAGTTTTAGCCTGTGGCTCAAGGCATGCAAGAGATATTAATGCAAAGGGAAGAGATGCAAAGGGAATTTATTTCGCTGTTGACTTCCTTACGTCTACTACCAAAAGCCTTCTGGATAACGGCAAATTAGTTGATGGCACCTATGTGTCTGCAAAAGATAAGGATGTAGTAATAATCGGTGGTGGTGATACAGGAAATGACTGCGTGGGAACAAGTATCAGACATGGAGCTAAAAGTGTTTTGCAGTTGGAAATGATGCCTAAGGCACCGGATGAGAGAGCAGCTAATAATCCTTGGCCTGAGTGGCCTAGAATCTGCAAAACAGATTATGGTCAGGAAGAAGCCATAGCTGTGTTTGGTCATGACCCAAGAGTATACCAGACTACAGTTAAGGAGTTTGTTAAAGACAAAGAAGGAAACTTATGTAAACTTATCCTTGTTAAACTGGAGGCTAAAAAAGACGAGAAAACAGGTCGTATGAATATGGTAGAAATACCGGGCAGTGAATACGAAGTTGATTGTCAGTTAGTACTTATTGCAGCAGGATTTTTAGGTAGTGAAGATTATGTGACAAAGGCATTTAAGGTGGATACAACTCCTAGAACCAACATTGCCACAATGCCCGGAAAATATGCAACAAGTGTAGAAAACGTATTCACGGCAGGAGATGTTCATAGAGGCCAGTCATTAGTTGTGTGGGCTATCCGTGAGGGAAGAGACTGCGCAAAGGAAGTAGATGAGTCACTGATGGGATATACGAATTTGTAGGAAAAAATTAGGATAAAAAATAATGGCTTTACATTAGTGAAGCAAATATAGTGAAAAAGCGGAGGCATCGTAGAGGTGTTTCCGCTTTTTCTTTGAAAAGTTTGAAATATTAATAATAAAATCTTTAAATAATTTGCACACTTTAACAAAATGCTTTATAATATAGAAAGCATTTTGATTAAACAGAAAATACTATTTTATAAACATAAATGAAAGTGAGGTTACTTTATGAAAATTGCAGTAGCAGGAACAGGTTATGTTGGCTTGTCTATAGCAACATTTTTGTCACAGCATCATGAGGTTATGGCTGTTGACATTATCCCGGAGAAGGTAGAGTTAATTAATAATAAGAAATCACCAATACAGGATGATTACATTGAAAAATATTTGGCAGAGAAGGAATTAAATCTTACAGCAACTCTTGACGCCGAAGCAGCTTATAAGGATGCAGATTTTGTAGTTGTAGCTGCACCTACTAATTATGACAGCAAGAAGAACTTCTTTGATACATCAGCAGTTGAAGCTGTTATTGAATTGGTTCTTAAGTATAATCCGGAGGCAATTATTGTTATTAAGTCAACTATTCCGGTAGGATACACTGAGTCAGTACGTGAAAAATACAACACAAAGAATATTATATTCAGCCCTGAATTTCTTCGTGAGTCTAAGGCTCTTTACGACAATCTTTATCCTTCAAGAATTATTGTGGGAACTGATTTAGACGATCCTCGTTTAGTAGAGGCTGCACATACATTTGCAGGTCTTTTACAGGAAGGTGCCATTAAGGAAAATATTGATACATTAATTATTGGATTTACAGAGGCAGAGGCTGTAAAGCTTTTCGCTAACACATATCTTGCACTTCGTGTATCATACTTTAACGAACTTGATACTTATGCAGAGTCTAAGGGACTTAATACCCAGCAGATTATTAACGGCGTCTGCTTAGATCCTCGTATTGGAACTCATTATAATAATCCTTCATTTGGTTACGGTGGATATTGCCTTCCAAAGGATACAAAGCAGTTGCTTGCCAACTATGCTGACATTCCACAGAACATGATGACTGCCATAGTTGAGTCTAACAGAACACGTAAGGATTATATAGCAGATAGAGTTCTTGAACTGACAGGCGCATATACCGGTAGTGATGCTTATGATGCATCAAAGGAAAAGGAAGTTGTTGTTGGTGTATTCAGACTTACAATGAAGTCTAATTCAGACAATTTCCGTCAGTCATCAATCCAGGGTGTTATGAAGCGTATCAAGGCTAAAGGTGCCACAGTTATTATTTACGAGCCAACATTAGAGGATGGTTCAACATTCTTTGGAAGCAGGGTTGTAAATGATTTGGCTAAGTTTAAAGAATTAAGCCAGGCAATTATTGCCAACAGATATGATTCATGCTTAGATGATGTAAGAGACAAGGTATACACAAGAGATATCTTTGAAAGAGATTAATGTGGATAAATAATAGAGATTAAGTGAAAGTGGAGATGTCGCAGGATGTCTCCATTTTTTGTGGGGTACTTGACAATGAATATGCAATTTATGTTTTATGCTGATTACACGATAAAACACAAAAAATATGTAAAACAACAAAAACAACTTGACAACACAACAGAATATATGTAATATAATAAATGTAAGATGTAACAAAGATACTGCGATGTGAGGATTGCAAGTGGATTCTAATGCTCACTATTGTATTTTTTTTATATCCGGTGTATACTATAAAAAGATTAAGAAAAACTAATAGTATACACCTCGAAATATTAAAAGAAAGCGAGGTGTTATATGAGAAAAAAGGATATAGCAACCAAGAAGTACATGTCAGATAACGTGAGATTTGCAGATGTGTTTAACTATGCGATATACGGGGGAAGGCAGATTATAAAACATGACATGTTAAAGGAAATCAATGCAGAAGAACTGTTATTAATGGAAGGGGAGAATGGAAAATTAGTTACAAGAAATCGGGTAAGGGATTTAGAGAAGATGTGTGTCATAAAGAAAAGCGGCAACATTGTTTACATGCTTTTGGGAATTGAAAACGCATCCAATGTACATTATGCCCAGCCGGTAAGAAATGGCCTGTATGATTTCATGGGGTACGCCGACCAGGTGGAGAGAAAGTCAAAAGAAAACAGAAGAAAAGATAATTTAAGTAGTGGAAGTGAATTTTTGTCAGGGCTTAAGAAAGAAGATAAGATAGCCGGAATAATAACCCTGACGGTATATTTTGGAGACAGACCATGGGACGGTCCAAGAAGTCTCCACGAAATGTTAAGTATTGATGATAAGGAAATATTAAAATTAATTCCGGATTACAGGATTAATCTCATAGATCCCCATGAGATTAACAATTCAGAGAAGTTTATGTCGGATTTTAGGTACATAATAGAATTTATGAAAGCATCAGGGGATAAGGAAAAGATGAACAGTCTTTTAAAGGAAAAACATAACATATACTCAAACATGGAAAGGGATGCCATGGTGGTAATTAGGGAATGTGCAAACATTAACATAAAGATTGAAGAGAAGGAGGAAAAGCAGGATATGTGTAAGGCAATTGATGACATGATGAAGGATGCAAGAATGAGTGGGGAAGCATTAGGAGAAGCGAGAGGAAGAGAAACTGAACGTAAGATAATGCAGGAGAAGCTGGATGAAAAGCAGAACCAAATAGAAAAAGAACGTAAAAGATATGAAAAAGAAATAGAGGAATTAAAGAGGCAGCTAGCCGAGAGGCAGACAGCCTAATAAGAAGCCGGATGGTCAAGGACTGTCCGGCTTTTAAGGTACAACGACCTAATAATAGGATGTATAAGAGTAGTAAGAAGGTGCGCCCTTAAAAATAAATAAAAATTTCTATATCCGGTAACACTAAAATAAAAAGGATAAAAATGAAAGTAGTATTAATTGTTATAGGAATAATTATAGTGGTGTTAATTAATTTTGTATTGTATTGCTGCTTAAGAGTAGCATCTAAAACAGATCAGCTATATGAAAAATTATCAATTTCTGAAAAAGAAGAACAGAAAAAATGAAATGAGGAAATAAATATAAAATAAAAAATATTTAGTCAAAATTCACTAAAAAGTAAAGATTAATAGAAAAAATCCGTCTATTTGTATAATTTTTTTATAGAAAAACTCATTGTATTAATATATAATTGGCTGGTAAGGTTGCGTTATATTAGAGAGAAAAAATCCTGCATATATGCAGGTGGGTGTTGTACACCATATAAAATAATTATATAGAGAGGAGGAGTTGGCAGGAACGCCAATGAGTAAATGATGAAAAAAGGAAGGAAAGGGTTAGCGGCTTTATTGGTTATGGTAATGGTTATTACCATGATGGGGGGATTTAATGTTGCACAGAAAACCGAAGTAAACGCAGATGAAAAAACTTACTATGCAGGTAATCCTATTATTACCAGTATGTTTACAGCAGATCCGTCTGCCCATGTGTGGGAGAAGGATGGAAGAATTTACATTTATGCATCTCATGATATTTTCCCATCAAGAGGATGTGACTTAATGGACAAGTATCATGTATTTTCTTCAGATAATATGGTTACATGGAGAGATGAGGGAGAAATCCTTTCATCAGACGATGTATCATGGGGACGTGAAGAAGGTGGGTTTATGTGGGCTCCTGATGCAGCTTATGAAAACGGAACATATTATTTTTATTTCCCACACCCAACAGGTTCAGGAGATGCATGGAATAATACATGGAGAATTGGTATTGCAAAGAGTAATAGTCCTGCAAGCGGATTTAAGTGTGCTGATGATGGTTATGTAAAGAAAAAAGACGGTTCACCTTATGTTACAGGTATTGATCCATGTATATTTAAAGATGATGATGGTTCATACTATCTCTACACAGGTGGTGGAGCAGCATGTTACGTGGCAAAAATGCAGTCTGATATGCAGACATTAGCAGAGGAGCCGGTTAGAATTGACCAGACACTTACAGATTTCCATGAAGGTATGTGGGTATTTAAGAAAGATGGTCTTTACTATGCAATGTATGCAGACAATACAGCAGGTCAGAACCTTATGAGATATTCTACTGCTAATTCACCATACGGACCATGGAAAGAGGGTGGAATTGTTCTTGAAGGAACAGGTTGTGATACAACTCATGGTTCTATAACAGCATATAAGGGACATTGGTATCTTTTCTATCACAATTGTGAAATCTCAGGAAATGGAACATTGCGTTCAGTATGTATTGATGAAGTTAAGTTTAACAGCGACGGATCTATCCAGACGGTACAGCAGACCAAACAGGGTGTTGCTAATGTAGATTATGTTGATCCGGCAGATATTGCAGGAAATAACAGTAGCCCGGATCCTGCTAAATTTACAGAGAAGACAGATTATAGTATTGCAAATGCACAAATTGGTGGTGGAGCCACAAGAGGCGGGGATGCCATTGAAAACCTTCATTATGAAGGCTCATATGTTGAGTGGAATAATGTAAACGGAGAAAAAGGCGGTCAGGCTATGCTTACCGTTTACTATGGAACACCAGACGGAGCTACGGCATTAGTTAACAGTTCCGGGGATACAGTAGGAGACGGATATTTCCTGAAATTTAACAAAACTACTGCCTGGGGAGATTTCTCAGGCGTAGCTACATGCTTTATTGATTTGAATCCGGGAACTAATAATACCGTTAAACTTACCTGTGGTATGGGTGGTGTAAACATTACCGGTATGTCTATTTCATTACCTGATCAGAATGCACCACAGGAAACAACCCTGGCACCGACACAGAAGCCTACAGAGAAACCTACTGAAGCACCAACTCAGGCACCTGAGTATGGTAAGTGTGATTTGGTTGTTACTGATATTGATACAGAGAAGAATTACTATACAGGAGAAGAAGCAGTATTTACTGTTACGATTAAAAATCAGGGCACAGCAACCAGTACATCAAATACAAAGCATGGTGTTGCACTTTCTGTAGACGGACAGGTCGTTAACTGGTGTGATACATTCTTCGGACCGTTGAAACCGGGAGAAGAGGTTACTGTTTCCATGAATGGTGGACCAAATACCAAGAATTCATGGACGGTTGTTTCAGGTACACATACAGTTTCTGCTCATGTAAATGATACAAGAGATGTTGATGAGTCAGACACAAGCAACAATATATTCTCAAAGACTATGACATTTACAGACAAACCGGCTAAATCTACAGACATCAGAGTAGACGGATATCAGATTAGTACAACTCTTGGTGGATTTAGAACAGTTTATTCAGTAAGTGATCCTAATGCAGAAGTTGAAAGCTTAGGTTTAGTATATGGACTTTCAAGTTATGTTTCAGAACGTGATATGGTTGTAGGAAGCAGCAATAACAGGGTGTTTGATTATGCAGCAACTGAAAAGGGACGTATGGATATGTCTATTAACGGAGATGAAGACTATGAAAGTTATACTATGACGTTACAGTTTGATAAGCAGCAAGTTGCTTTTTTAAGCGAGAAGATGTTAGTTCGTGCTTATGCGAAATTAAAAGATGGCTCAATTATCTATAGCAAGGTACAGAGCACATCAATTTATGATACAGCAGATTACTTGTATAAGAATTTAATGATGAACACTTTAAGTGCACACAATTACTTATTTAATAATATTTTGTCTGTTGTTACACCGGCATATAAGGAGATTGATTACAATTGGAACAGCTCCGTTGTTACTCCTGATGAATTTTAATTTAAATATTGAAAAGGGAGGCCGGAAAAGTGAAAAAAAGAAGAATAATATCCTTTCTTATGGTAATGGTTATATGCCTTACAATGCCCGGATGCTTTGATATGGCACCGGGTGGAGGTAAGGTTAAGGCAGCAGATATTTATTATGCAAAATCGTTGCATAACAAATAATATTAATAATAAGGGCATGTCACATATGTGGTATGTCCTTTTTTAGAATAAAAATAATAACATTAATAAGTGGGCAGTTCCTTTGTATATTTAAAAATATATGTTATAATGATTTAATTGTATAAATACAATAAAATAATAAGGGAAAAGAACTCATATTTATGTCTATTCAAAATAACCGGAGGTTAGATTTAAATGAAAGTATTAATGTTTAATGGAAGTCCAAAAGCTAATGGATGTACATATACGGCACTTTGTGAGATGGCAAAGGTTTTACAGGAAGAAGGAATTGAAACAGAGATTATGCATGTAGGAGGCAAACCACAGGGGGGCTGCATGGGCTGTGGCGGATGTGGCACTACAGGAGAATGCGTGTATGGAGGAATGGTAGTTGAGGCAGCTAAAAAGCTTGAACAGGCAGACGCAGTGGTATTTGGTAGTCCGGTACATTATGCCTCTATTAGTGGAAACATGATGGGATTACTTCACAGATTATCATGGAGTGCGGGAAAGTATCTTAAATATAAACCTGCTGCAATGGTGGTAAGTGCAAGACGTGCCGGCACAACCAGTGCATTAGATGAAATTGCCAAAATACCTGAATTTTTCCATATGCCACTAATTAATGGAAATTACTGGCCTATGGTTCATGGCAGCACCCCGGAAGATGTTAAAAAGGATGAAGAGGGCCTTCAGACTGTAAGAAATATTGCAAGAAATATGGCATGGATTTTAAAATGCATTGAGGCAGGAAAGGAAAAGGGAATAGTGCATCCGGAACCGGAAGCCCAAATTAGAACAAATTTCATAAAATAGTATTAATTTTAACAAAATAGAGAATTTGTTAATAGAATTGTAACAGAACATTTATTGCATATATATTCCATTGATTATATACTAAAAAAGTCAAAAAAATTGGAAGACGAAAGGAAATGTGACGGAATGGAAGATAACAGAAATTACCAATCAGAAGAGGTAGAAGATGAAAATCTGATGGACGACGTGATTGTTAACCCGGCAGATGATTCAGTTAAGGAGAACGGAAAGCCTCGAAAAAAACAGGAAAGTGAACCTATTAATGTAAAGAAGGAGATTTTCAGCTGGATTAGAATAATTGTTGTGGCAGTGGTTATTGCCTTTGTTATAAACAATTTTATTATTATGAATGCCAACGTTCCTACAGGTTCTATGATGAACACAATAATGAAAGGGGACCGCATGATTGGACTTAGAACATCATATTGGCTCTCAGATCCTAAGAGAGGAGACATTGTTATTTTTATCAATCCTGATTATGATGAAAACAGTCCTAAGGAGGAGAAGTACTACGTAAAGAGAGTAATTGGACTTCCGGGAGAGAAAGTAACTATTAAGGATGCAAAAATTTATATCAACGATTCAGATAAACCATTAGATGAACCGTACCTTCCGGAAGAATGGGTATATGTAAATGGTTCAGATGAAGAGTTGACATATCAGGTTCCGGAGGGATGTTATTTCATGCTTGGTGATAACAGAAATAACTCCAGTGATGCAAGATTCTGGAACAATACGTACTTAAAGCGTGAGAATGTAATTGCAAAAGCAGTATTTAAGTATTGGCCTTGGGATCACAAGGGATTATTTGAAAAAGTAGACTATGCACAGTAATGTGTGGTAGTGTTGTGCTGAATAATGGTTGCCATAGATATGTGGTAGCACTGAATAAATGGCTGTCGCTAAGATGCGGCGGTCATTTGTTATATTAGAATATTTGGGGGCTGGTACCATTGAAAAATAGGAAAAACAAATATCAACTATTATCAACTATTAAAACATAGCCTAAAAACTACATTTCATATATTTCAGCGCTGTCAACTACCACAAACCCCAGTTTCTTATACAGTGAAATGGCAGGTTTGTTGTCACCACTTACATGAAGCAAAACATATGTGTGGTCTTTGGACAAATAAGAAATTACAGCATCAAGCATTTTAAAGCCGTACCCCATACCACGGTATTTATCAAAAACCAGAACATCATGAATACATACAGTCCTGTCATTAAACAATTCAATAAGGCAGCTGCCAACAGTTGCACCCTGTGAGACCATTTCAAATTTAACACCTTGAGTGGTACTTTCTAAATCCCCGTCAACTATCTTTACATATTTAGGAAGTGTTTTGTAACAGGCACTAGATAATGAAAACTTCATCATATATTCAGTGGCAGTTTTTTCAAAGCCTAAATGAGACAAAACAGCACAACCGGTAGAATTCTTGGAATTTAACATTGCTGAAATATAAAAGTCATTATAATCAGTTAAAAATGAGTCTAAAAGAGATGACATTAAATTTAGTTTTCTGTACTTCGGAAGAACATATCCACAAATATCAACAATTTCATTATTATAGAAGTCAGCACTTAAAAATCCTACTGTTTTTCCCTCATGTACGCCATAGTACAAAACAGGTAACGGATTAACCCGGTTTGAATCATCATATGAAACAGGTGAAGAGTTACCCGGGGTTGAACCATTACATAAAACCGACTCGGAATCATCACATGAAACAGATAGCGCCTCATTTTCTCCGAAAAACAGTTGGGGAATATGTTGATTTTCGTTTTTGCAGATTTCATAAATATTGGTGCAAATTTCCCTTAAATCCTTTGAAATAGCATAACTTTTTTTCATGTCAAATATAAATGTCATAACAGAACCCCTTTCCCGAAAAAACGACGAAGGTTAAATAAAAATATGTTTAAACGGTGTCACTTAAATTGGTTTGATTATACCAAATGCAATAGAAAAAATACAGTATATGTGGTATAGTGGGAAAGCAAAAGGTTAATATTATTAGATAAATACCATTGGATAAAAATTACAAAATAAAGGTTTTATGGAGAGTGTTATGTTGAAAATAGGTTCACATGTTAAGATGAGTGGCAAGGATATGCTTCTTGGCTCGGCGAAGGAGGCAAAATCCTATGGAGCAAATGTTTTTATGGCATATACCGGTGCACCTCAAAATACCAAAAGAAAAGATGTAAGTGAATTAAAGATAAAAGAAGCATGGGAATATATGCAAAAAAACGGCATTGAAGATATTATAATTCATGCACCATATATTATTAATTTAGGCAATACCATTAAGCCTGAAACCTATGAAATTGCAGAAAAGTTTTTGGCTACGGAATTAGACAGAACGGAAAAAATGGGAAGTAAGGTTATGGTTTTACATCCCGGCTCCCACGTTGGAGCAGGTGTTGACGCAGGAATTAAGCAGATAATAAACGGCATAAACAATGTACTTAGCAGAGACACAAAGGCATATATAGCATTAGAAACCATGGCAGGAAAAGGAAGCGAGATAGGCAGAAACTTTGAGGAAATTGCAAGAATTTATGATGGCGTTAAATATAACGATAAGCTCCGTGTCTGCTTTGACACATGCCATGTAAACGATAGTGGATATGATTTGGTAAATGATTTAAGTGGAACATTTGAGAAATTCGACAAAGTAATAGGAACTGACCAGATTGCGGTTTTTCATATTAATGACAGCAAAAATCCCTGTGGTGCAGCAAAAGACAGACACGAAAACATTGGCTTTGGAAACATAGGATTTGAAACTCTTAAGGAAATTGTCTATATGAAGGAATTTGAAAATATTCCAAAAATTCTAGAGACCCCATATATTAAGGATCCGGATAACGATAAAAAATCCTATGCACCCTACAAATTTGAGATAGAAATGTTAAAGCAGAGAGAATTAAATCCTAATTTGCAAAAAGAGGTTATTGAAAATGAATAGCTTGATTTATAGTTTAAATGCAACAGTTCCGGTTTTTCTGGTAATTGTTGTGGGATATTTACTTAAAAAAATAGGCTGGATAAATGAAGGATTTATAAAGGCATCAAATAAAATTAACTTTACAATTACCCTGCCGGCTTTACTTATACAGGACATGATGAACAATGATTTTCTGCAGAAATTTGACGGAATGTATGTTGTATATTGTGCAGTGGTAACGTCAATATGTTTCTTCGCCACATGGGTTGGAGCTAAATTGTTGGTAAAGGATAAAACAATTGTTGGTGAGTTTGTTCAGGCTTCATATCGAAGTAGTGCGGCAGTGTTAGGAGCCGCATTTGTGTTTAATATATATGGGGACACAGGAATGGTGCCTCTGATGATTTTAGGGGCGGTACCACTTTATAATGTTTATGCAGTTTTGGTTTTAACAGTGGAATGTCCGCAGAAAGGCGCAAGTCAGGATAAAACCTTACTAACCACCTTAAAGGGAATAGTAACAAATCCTATTATTTTAAGTATTTTTGCCGGGGTTATTTTATCTGCAACAAAGGTGCAGTTCCCTAAAATAATAGATAATACCATAGGAAATTTTGCAAGAATAGCCACTCCGTTGGCACTTTTGGCAATTGGTGGTAGTTTTGAATTTGGAAAGGCAATAAAAAAGGCAAAGCCTGTCATTGTTGCTACGTTTTTTAAACTTATAGGCTGGGCAATGGTATTTTTGCCAATAGCTGTGTGGTTAGGATACAGGGATGAGAAGCTGATGGCATTGGTTATTATGCTGACATCCCCTACTACTCCAAGTTGTTACATAATGGCAAAAAGCATGAAATCAGAAGGAACTCTTACAAGCAGTGTTGTAGTGTTGACAACCCTATGTTCTGCATTCACCCTGACCGCTATTATATTCGTATTAAAAAGCCTGGGATTATTGTAGGATAGGGCATTAAATAAAATAGGTGAGGAGGAAACCAAATGAAGAGAAGTGAACAGAAAATTCAGGATACCTGGAAAATGGAGGATATGTTTATAAGTGATGAGGCATGGGAAAAGGACTTTGAAAAGGCAACAAAGATGATTCCTCATTATAGTGATTTTTCAGGTGAAGTTTCAAAGGATAAAGAAAAATTAATTGAATATTTTAATTTCAATGATGAGATAAATTTGTTAGTGGAAAGACTTTATGTATATTCAAACCAAAAGTACCATCAGGATATGGCAGAGGCAAAGTATCAGGCATATTCAGGAAAGGCACAGAAACTGGCAGTAGACATAGGAAGTGCATCAGCTTTTTTTGAACCGGAAATTTTGGAAATGGAGGAAGATACATTACTTTCATGGATGCAGGATGACAGGCTGGCCGATTACCGGAGATATGTGGGAGAAATATTGAGAGGAAAAGCTCATACTCTTGATAAGAAGACAGAAGAAATTTTGGCAAAAAGCAGAAAAATGGCGGCAGCAGCTGACAACATTTATTCAATGTACAATGGTGCCGATATTGATTTCCCGGTGGTAAAGGGAAGTGACAATAAGGAAATCAAAATAACCCATGGCAATTATGTCCCAATTCTTGCGGGAGAGGACAGAGAACTTAGAAAAAATGCCTTTAAGGCTTTATATGATACCTATGGCAAAATGAAAAATACAATTGCGGCAACCTTTAATGCAAATGTTGAACAGGCATGCTTTTATGCAGATGTGAGAAATTATTCCTCATCCCTTGCAATGCACCTTGATGGAAGTAATATCCCGGTGTCAGTTTATGATAATTTAATAGATGTTGTGCACGAAAACATGGGATTGATGCACAGATACGTTAAATTAAGAAAGAAGATTCTTGGAGTGGATGAACTACATATGTATGATGTTTACGCTCCAATTGCTAAGGCACCTAAGGATAAAATACCTTTTGAAAAAGCAAAGAAAATGGTTTTAGAAGCACTAAAACCTATGGGTGAGGATTATCTTTCCAAGTTAAAAGAAGGCTTTAACAACAGATGGATTGACGTTTACGAAAATGAAGGAAAAAGAAGCGGGGCATATTCCTGGGGAGCTTACGGAACCCATCCTTATGTGTTACTTAACTATCAGGGAACTCTTGATGACGTGTTTACTCTAGCACACGAAATGGGGCATGCTCTTCATTCATATTATTCCGATACAACACAACCATATATTAATGCAGGATACCGTATTTTTGTGGCAGAGGTGGCATCTACATGTAATGAGTCACTTTTAATACATCATTTGCTGAAAAACACTGATGACAGGGATACGAAAGCTTATCTTATTAATCATTTTCTTGAGCAATTTAAGGGAACGCTGTATCGTCAGACAATGTTTGCTGAGTTTGAAAAAATAACTCATCATATGGTAGAGCAGGGAGAAACTTTAACAAGTGACCTTCTTTGTGAAACATATTTGAATTTAAATAAAGAATATTTTGGAGAAGAAATGGTATCGGACGATGAAATCGCTTTGGAATGGGCGAGAATACCACATTTCTATAATCCGTTTTATGTTTATCAATATGCAACGGGAATTTCAGCGGCAATTGCCCTTTCTAAGAAAATAATGAATGAAGGGGAAAGTGCTGTTAAGGATTATATGAAGTTTTTAACAGGAGGCGGTTCAAAGGATCCTATTGACCTTCTTAAAATGGCAGGAGTGAATATGGCTGAAAAAGAGCCGGTACAGCAGGCACTTAACCTGTTTGGTGATTTATTAGACCAAATGGAAGAAATAGTAAAATAAAATCTTTTTATTGGAAGCCTGCCGGAATTTAGTATATGATATTACACAGGTGCAATGTTAATGGCATTGTAATGAGGGACAATGCAGTTGATAAAAAAATATGGAGCATAAGATGAAATTTAATGAAAATTATAAGGGCTATATATTTGATTTAGATGGGACCATTCTTGATAGTTCATGGGTATGGGATATGGTTGACATAAAATTCCTGGGAGATAGAGGCTATGATGTCCCTGAGGATTATGTGGAATCAATTTCTCCGTTAGGGGCTTACAAGGCGGCAGTTTATACCATTGACCGGTTTAATCTTCATGGGGAAAAACCGGAAGAACTGGTAAGGGAATGGTTTGACATGGCAAAGGAAGAATACGCAAAAAAAGTAGTATGTAAGCCTGGAGCAAAGGAATATATCACACACCTTTTTAAAGGGGGAAAGAAGCTGGCTGTTGCTACGTCTTCAGATCGGGAGTTATTTATGCCTACTTTGGAAAGAGAAGGAATACTTAACTGTTTTTCTGAAATTGTAACAGTGGATGAGGTAAAACGTGGCAAAGGTTTTCCTGACATATATGAGGAAGCCGCCAGACGTATTCACCATGAAAAGAAGGATTGCGTTGTATTTGAGGATATTCTCACAGGAGTTATGGGGGCAAAAGCAGGGGGATTTACGGTGGTTGCCGTTGAAGATGAAAAATCTGAATGTAATAAAATGAAGATAAGGGAAATTGCAGATTATTATATTGAAAAATATCCCTTTGTGTAAATATAAAGCCCCGTTGCAAATATCATAAATGATGTTGCAGCAGGGCTTTAGTTATTTAAAGATTAATTTTTATATTTTTTAAAATTGGGAGCAGGTAACTGGGCTAAAATTATGGCAACAAAAATCAATCCACATCCGGCTAACTCACGGGAACCCATGGACTGACCTAAAATTATCCATCCTGCAATAACTGAAAATACTGATTCAAGACTCATTAAAAGGGAGGCTACAGTAGGGTTTAGACCCTTTTGTCCAATAATCTGTAGTGTATAAGCTACGCCGCAGGAGAAAATTCCGGCATACAAAATAGGAATCCATACATCAACTGTCATAAGAGGTGGAATCCATTGGAAAATGCCTGTTATTGAATGTTTCATATCGAAAATAAACATTGGCACTGCTGATGTAATTCCACATACGAAAAACTGGATGCAGGACATTTTAACACCATCTACTAAAAGTGAGAAATAATCAATAATTAAAATATGTAACGAAAAAATAAAAGCACAAAGTAGCAGTAGCAAATCTGCTAAATTAAAGCCAGAGGAACCTTTGGCACATAAAAGATATAAACCTGCTAATGAGAGACATACCCCAATCCAAATATTAATACCGCATTTTTTCTTTAGAAAAAGACCAAGTATAGGCACAATCAGAATGTAGCAGGCAGTAAGAAAACCGGCTTTACCGGCAGATGCACCAAGATATAACCCAAGTTGTTGCAGATTGCTTGCCAGAGACAATGCAAGTCCGCAGCAAATACCACCAATAATTAAAAGTTTTCTTTCGGTTTTATCGGACTTACCTTTTCCCTTATTTAAAAAGAAAATAACAGGAATAAGTACCAGAGAGCCAATAAACGAACGGATGCAGTTGAAGGTATACGGGCCACATGCATCCCCACCGGAACTTTGGGCTACAAAAGCAACACCCCATATAAAAGCTGTAAGAATTAAAAGTAGTGAATGTCTTAATTTTAAACTGTTCATAAATTTCTCCATATGTATATATTTGTACAAACAGTAGTATTTTACTTCATGGAGTGGGTTTTTGCAAATAGGAAAGAGCATCCTTTAATTTAATAATTTATACCACTTATAACCAATATAGAAAAAAGTCTCTCTTGCTACAAAGGGGATTTTTGATTTCAAGGTTTTATATGCACTGGTGCCGGTAGGAGACGAAAATGCATCTATGCCACAGTCTTTTGATAATAACATAGACCTTTTCATATGCAGTGGGTCACTTACAATTAATGCTGTTTTAAATTTATTATTATCCATTATTGTTTTGGAGTATTCTAAATTCTCCTGAGTAATTGTGGATTTATCTTCTTTAAATATATCTTCCAAGGGAATGTTATTTTCAGTCAAATATTCTGCTGCCACATCAGCATCACTTCTGGTATTACCCGCACCTATTCCACCGGTGACAATTAATTTCTTCACTTTTCCTTCATTGTAAAGTTTAATAGCGTGATTTAATCTTTGCTTGTACACCTCAGATACTTCTGTATCATTACAGGCTGCACCTAATACAATCGCCACATCACATTCTTTGTCTTCATAAACATTGCTGTAGGTGCAAATGGAGACTACATTACTTATTATATAAATTAATATAATTACCGGTATTATAAATAAAAATTTTCTTTTCTCCATATCTGTCGCCCTTTTATATTAAAAACACTAGCGTTATCATTCTTTGCTACTTAAATATATGTTTTTATAATAACAAATATTTTAGGGGATATCAAACGTTGTGTTTTGGTGTTGTGCCAATGAAAGTCGGTAAAGTTGAGTGGAT